>Ga0209980_10000099_pt1 | contig 41718 bp, 41 predicted proteins | sample CR02metaG_FD_183611 | JGI IMG/M metagenome (GOLD analysis project Ga0209980, IMG submission 183611) | Deep subsurface microbial communities from Mariana Trench to uncover new lineages of life (NeLLi) - CR02 metaG (SPAdes) (version 2) | ecosystem: Environmental > Aquatic > Marine > Ocean trench...
TGCCGGAGGGCACCGGGTTCGTGGAATTTTTCCCCGAACTGTACCGGCAGATCACGGCGGTCGTCCTCAAGGAACAAGAGGAACAGCCAGACCTCGAAATCCGCGAACCCCTGCTGGAGCGCACCCTCAAGCGTCTGGTGTTGACCGGGCAGATGCTGTTTCTGCTCGACGGGTTCGATCAACTCCTGCCGGAAGACCGCTTTCAATTTTATTTCGACGTGGTGGTCGACGGCGACGTCCTGCGCGATAACTTCGTTTATATCGTCACCCGCCCGGTCGGGTTCGGGCCCTATGCCACCACATCGATCGTCAAGCGGGGGCAGGACTCGACCTTCCGCGCCGCCATCCAACCGGTCAGCGATCTGCAGCGCCGCCATTACCTGCCGTCCGCCGTGTTGAAGAAGAACCAGGCGGAAAAGTTCCAGTTGTTTTATCCGGAACTGTTTGAAAATCCTTTTCTGCTCAAAATGATCCGGACCCTGGCCGACGCCGAAAAACTGGAAGACGTCACCTCCCGGACGCAACTATTCGCAGCCTGGATCGATCATGGTTTGACTCGCGGGGAACAGGCGGAGCCCGATGCGGAGACGCAACAATGCCTGAAGACTCTGGAAGAGATTGCCCTGCAATTGTTCCGGGAGGGACACCGGCAACGGTTGCAGGAGGTGGAAACGGGATTCGAACTGAAGCTGTTTGAAGAGCGCGGCGCCCATTTGAAACTACTGTACGCCGAGGGTCACATCCGGGCGCCCTTCGACCGGTTCATCCAGTCAACCCCCACGCGCTGGGAGTTTCGTCATCCCCTGTTCCAGGAGTATTTCGCGGGACGGGCGCTGGCCCGCGACGCGGAATGGGAGTCCACTCTGCGGGAATTCGGGCGTGACGACACCTGGCAACACCTGTTCCGGTTTTTCGCGGGAGCGACGTCCACCTCCGCCGACACGCTGGTGGATATCCTGCTGGAGGAAGGCGCGCTGTTTCTGGCGGGCCATGTATTGCCCGAGGTCGAAACCGTTTCCGAAAACCGGCGTTTGCTGGTCGGCCAGTTGTTGAAATACCAGTGCCCCGAAGCGCAACCCCAGTTTGCCAAGAACCGGCTGGTACGGCTGGAAGCGGTTCTAGAGCACAATGACCGCAAGGTTCTGGAGACGTTGACGCGCGCTCTCTTCAAGCGGGAGAAACGCGACTCCCGGATTCTTTACGGTCTGCTTGAATTGTTGTCCGCCCTCCATAACATCACCTGGAAGGAAATCATCGACCGCCAGAATTTTGATACCGTGCGGGACCTGCCGGAGCTTCAGGAATTTTTGAACGAGCATCAGGCTCCGGAAATCGTCAACCCCGCGGTCATTAAAAAATGGACGGAAATGGTTACGATTCCAGCCGGTAAATTTATTTATCAGGAAGAGAAGGACGAGGAGGACCAGATCGAGATGAAGGAGTATTCGATCATGAAATACCTCGTCACCAACGAGCTGTACCGGCAGTACGATCCCCGGTTTCAGCTCCGCTATCCCAAGTATTCATGGGACAAGGATCAGCCCGTCCTTGGCATCAACTATTACGAGGCCACCGTTTTTTCCCTGTGGCTGGGCCTCCGGTTGCCGACCGAAACGGAATGGGAAAAAGCCGCGCGCGGCACCGACGGCCGGGATTATCCCTGGGGCGAAGCCATGGGGTATCAGACCGGACATTGCAACACCGCCGACTTCGTGATCGGGCACACCAACCCTGTGACGGATTTCGAAGAAGGCCTCTCTCCCTTCGGCTGTTTCGATATGGCCGGCAACGCCTGGGAATGGTGCGTGCAGTTGTATTCTTCCCAGTTCACCACCCAGAAAATCGTCCGGGGCGGATCGTGGCTCAACTACATGGTTCATGCCAAATGCCATTTCCGCAACGCCTTCGATCCCGCCGAAAGACACCCCGGAGTCGGCATCCGGTGCACTACCCGGCCCCTGGTGGAAGTGGACCGGGAGGAATCGGAAGATTTCTGATCCGGACCCAACCGCGTTTCCAAGAGACCTTACGCGGGTTCTTCCCTTTTCAAAGCGAGGCCGGACCCGCCCTGTTAAACGGCCTTGGATACTGCCTCGAAGCGCAATAAACTTTTACTTGACAATGCTTTAGGTCCCTTTCTATCCTGAGTAAATAAGGCAAAATCAGGAAAATAGCGCCTGCTTCCAGAGAGTTGTTGTGGCCCCGATCCAGGATGGCGCCTGCCTGTGGAAAGGGCCGGTATATTCCCCTGACATCCCTTCAACCGTACCGGTAAACATCAGTGACCGAGACCCGCACGAAAAAAAAATTACTGTTTGTGGATGACGATCCCGCAATGGGCAAGGTGGTGGGAAAAATCCTGGACAGCGCCCTCGGCCCGCAGGTGATCGAGTTTCATGAGGCCATGTCGGGAGAACGCGGGCTCCAGCAGGCGCGGGAACTGAAACCGGATATCATGATGTGCGACATCCACATGCCCGGGATCAACGGTTTCGAGTTCTGCAAAAAGATTCGCCAGTCGGCCCTCCCGGCGACGGTCATTCTCATGTCCGCTTACGACGAGAATGAAGATTACGCGATCCAGGCCAAGGAAGCCGGGGCGGACGCCTTTCTGATCAAGCCCATCAAAAAAGGCGAACTGCTGTTCGTCGTCAATTTTATTCTTCGCATCGATCATCTCAACAAAACCGTTCTTGGAAAAAACCAGGAGCTGCAGGAGGATCAACGCCGGTTGAGCGACAATCTTAAAGACATCATACGCATGAATTCGCAATTGGAATCCCAGAACACCCGGATTACTTCCATGAACCGGGAACTGACCGAGCGGTTCGATTCCACCGTCGGTCTGCTCACCAACATCATCGAGCTCAACCAGTCCCAGCATCGGGGTCACTCGGAGCGTGTGGCGGAAATTGCGGTGTTCATCGCGCAGAGGATGGGGTTGGCGGGAGACGCCGTCCAGAATCTGAAAACCGCCGCCCGGCTGCACGAGCTGGGCATCGTCAGCCTGCCGCGCGACGAATCGGTGGAAGACGCGCTCGACGAAGGTAAAAGCCGGTTGCACACCAGTCATCCGATGGTTGCCGAAATGCTTCTCAAAGGATTCCCCGGACTGGAACCCGTGGCGGAAATTATCCGCCATATGCATGAAAACGTCGACGGGTCCGGAAAACCTGACGGCCTGATGGGTGAACAGATTCCCCTGGGATCGCGGATTCTTTCGGTCTCCAGTTTTTACGATCATTACCGGGTGGCTCATCCGAACAGTTCCGTTTCCGAAGTCCTAATGCGGGTGGACAAGCAAAACGGAAAATGGTTCGACGAAAATGTGATTTCCTTTCTTGCGGAGTATGCGCGGTCCCAGAGCCCTGCCGACGATGAAAAGGTCGTCAGTTGTTCGGTGTTCGCGCTGAAAGAGGGGATGGAATTGGCTTCGGATATTTATTCCGAGTCCGGCATCAACCTGCTCCGCCAGGGCACGGTGCTGGACCGGGACCTGGTGAACCAGATTCTCAAATTCAACAACGTGGACCCCGTGGCGGGTCAAGTGAAGGTTAAACCGTAATCGCCTTATGGATATTGCAACCCTATTAGGAATATTTTCCGGCGTGGCCCTGCTGCTCGCCTCCATCATGCAGAACAGCGGACTGGAACTGTTTATCAGTGCGCCTTCGGCGATGATCGTGCTGGGCGGGACCATAGCCGCCACTCTGGTTGCGTATCCCATCAACGAACTGTTTGGGGTGATGGGGCTGTTCCTCAAGGTGTTCATAACCAAAAAGCGCGATTTGTACGATCTGATTGACAACATGGTGATGATCTGCAGTGTCGCCCGCAAGGGTGGGGTGCTGGCCATCGAGTCCCGGCTGGATGAGATCGACAACGGATTTCTCAGAAGGGGACTGCAGTACACCGTCGACGGCAAGGACGAAAATACCGTGGTGACGCTCCTCAAAAAGGAGATTCGCCAGATCCAGCAGAAACACCGCGACGGATGGCAGATCATGAGTGAAATGGGGAAATTCGCCCCCGCCTTCGGAATGGTGGGAACGCTCATCGGGTTGATCCAGATGCTGTCCGCACTCGACGACGTTAAAACCGTCGGCCCCAAAATGGCAGTCGCCCTGATCACCACCTTTTACGGAGCGCTGTTGGCCAACCTGGTGTTCATTCCCATGACCGTCAAACTCAAACGCCGGAGCGCGGCGGAATCTCTGGAAATGGACTTGGTGCTGGAAGGCATCACTTTTATCCGCAAGGGGGTGAATCCCCGGTTCATGAAGGAAACCCTGGAGAATATTCTGGAGAACGCCATCGGTAAAAAGTTGAAACGGGAAAAAACGCCGATCCAAACCCCGGCTCCCAAGCCCGCACCCAAACCGGTTCCCGGAACTCCCAGAAAAGAAGGCGTCCATGCCCGAACCCGAAAAAATAACTGAAGAGGAAGAGGATTTCGAATTTGAGGAATCCCGGGGCGTCCCCCCCTGGATCATCACCTTCGCGGATATGGTGACCCTGCTCATGGTCTTCTTCATTCTCCTGTTCGCCATCGGTAACGTGGAACAGGAAAAGTGGCGGGATATCAAAGAATCCCTGCGGGAAGCGCTGGGAGCCGACTCGATTGAGGAACTGGGGACCCGGCAGGGGTTGGATGTCGTCAAGCAGATTCAGACCCAGGTGGACGAGAAAACCGTGTATGCCGTCGATGAAGTCGGCGCTATGGTAAATCGGGAGATGGAAGATATCATTTCCGAGGTTGAGGAATTCGTTTTCAAAAACAAACTCTCCGGCGAGGTCCGCGTTTCTTCCGACCCGCGCGGGGCGGTGATCACCATCTCCGATGTGGTGTTGTTTCCTCCCGGATCGGCGGAAATGACCCCCCAGGGCCGTAAAACCTTGCGCCAGGTGTTCGACGTGCTGAAACAGTTCCAATACAACGTCAAGATCGAAGGCCATACCGACAACACCCCCATTCATACCCTGAGGTATCCCTCCAATTGGGAACTGTCCGCTTTCCGCGCCTCGGAAGTGGCTCACATGATGATCGACGACGGGTTTCCGCCGGAGCGGCTGTCCGTCGAAGGATTTGCCGAATTCCGGCCGAAGGTCCCCAACACCAGTGCGGAAAACCGGGCCATCAACCGCCGCATCGAGGTGGTCTATCAGCGCGGCAGCATCCGCCAGCGCATGGTCAAAATATTAAACCGGAAATAATCCCTCCTGCCGGGGTCTGTGTTGGAAACCATTTCAAGTCAATACCTTACGCTTTGACAACCCACGCCATCTCTGGTAATTTAAAGCCATCCCTTTGAATTTTGCGGTGCTAACGGTCTGCGGGCCGGGGTTCCGGGCAATGGTAAAATCTTGAAACAGGAACAACAGGAACAGTGGATGCGGCGGGCTTTGGAGTTAGCCGGAAAAGCGGCCGGCCGAACCTCGCCCAACCCCATGGTTGGGGCCGTCATCGTGAAAAACGGCCGGGTGATCGCCGAGGGCTACCATAAAAAAGCCGGGCGGCCTCACGGCGAGATCGAGGCCCTCCGAAAAGCCGGGAAGAGAGCCAGGGGGGCGCAGATGTTCGTGAATCTGGAGCCCTGTTGCCACCAGGGCCGGACCCCGCCCTGTACCGATGCCATGATCGAAAGCGGGCTCAAGGAAGTCTACGTCGGCATGCGCGATCCCAACCCGCGGGTGGCGGGTAAGGGAATTCGCCGGCTTAAACAGGCCGGGATCGCGGTTCACAATGGCGTGTTGACCCCGCAATGCCGGCAGCTCAATGAGGCGTTCGCCAAATACATCCAAACGGGAATCCCGTGGGTGATCCTGAAATCCGCCCTGTCGCTGGACGGCAAAACCGCTACCGCCACCGGGCAGTCACAATGGATCACCGGCCCCGAGGCGAGAGAAAGGGTCCACCGTCTGCGGGACCGGGTGGATGCCATTCTGGTGGGTCCGGGGACGGTGCTCAAGGACAACCCGCGGCTGACCACGCGCCTCAAAAAGGGCAAGGGCCGCAATCCGGCCCGTGTTATTCTAGATGGCAGGGGGGAAATTCCCCTGAACGCGCGGGTGTTTCAACGTGCCACTAGGGAAAAGGTGGTGTATGTCACCTCTCCCAGGGCTTCTGCGGTCCGGCTCAACCGGCTCCGCAAAACCGGGGTCGATGTTAAGATATTACCCGATCAAAATGGTCATATTTCATTGAAAAAATTGATTAAAATTTTAGGGCAAATGGGAGTGGTCTCCCTTTTGATTGAAGCCGGGAGCGGGCTCAACGCCAGTGCCCTGAAGGCGGGAATCGTGGATAAAGTAGTCCTGTTTTTGGCGCCGCTGATCATCGGGGGCCGTACGGCGCCCGGCGTGGTCGGTGGAGCGGGCATCCACAACCTGAAGCAGGCGCTGAACCTTAAAAACCTCACGGTGACGCCCGTGGGTGCCGATTGGATGGTGGAGGGATATCTATAATCATGTTCACCGGAATCATAGAAGCAGTCGGAACGGTCGCGTCCCTGGTCCGCAAGGACCACCAAGCCCGGATGCGGGTGGACACGAATCCGCAATTTACCGGGTTTGAGATGGGCGAGAGCATCGCCGTCAACGGCGTCTGTCTGACGGTGGTGGACCGGGGCGAGCACTGGTTCGCGGTCGATATGACCCCCGAAACGCTGAGCCGGACCAGCTTCAAACAGGTGAAGGAAGGGTCGCGCGTGAATCTGGAACGCGCCCTCACGCCTTCCAAGAAAATGAGCGGGCATTTCGTGACGGGCCACATCGATAATGTGGCTTCGATAGTGAGCATTGAAGAAAAACCTGGGGAGGTGTTGTTCCGGTTCGAGCATCCCCCGGAGCTGATGCCGTATCTGATTGAAAAGGGGTCCGCCGCAGTGGACGGCATCAGCCTGACGGTGTTCGATTGCCGGGATCGCCGCTTCACGGTATCGATCATCCCGTTCACCCTGGAACACACCAACCTGAAGGACCGGAAAACCGGTGATATCGTCAATATCGAGTGTGATATGATTGGGAAATACGTGATTCGCGCGTGTGAAACGCTGTTCAAGGACTCTGAAACAAGCGGCACGATTTCCATGGAATTTTTAAAACAGCAGGGTTTTGTATGACCAAGAGACATCCGAAAACATTCAGTACCATCGATTCCGCCACCGAGGACGTCAAGCAGGGCAAGATGATCGTTATCGTGGATGACGAGGACCGCGAAAACGAAGGCGACCTGATGATCGCCGCGGAGCTGTGTACGCCCGAGGCGATCAACTTCATGGCGAAATACGGACGCGGGCTGATCTGCCTGACGCTGACCGAACAGCGGACCGCGCAGTTGGGTTTGCCGATGATGGTTCCGGAAAACCAGGCGCAGTTCGGCACGCCCTTTACCGTTTCGATCGACGCGAAACACGGCATCACTACCGGCATTTCCGCCGCCGACCGGGCGAAAACCATCGCCGTGGCCATGGGTCCGGAATCGACGCAGTACGATCTGGTGATGCCGGGACACATCTTTCCCCTGCGCGCGCGGGAAGGCGGCGTGCTGGTGCGCGCCGGGCAAACCGAGGGCTCCGTCGATATAGCGCGCCTGGCAGGTCTGAAACCGGCCGGCGTGATCTGCGAGGTCATGAACGACGACGGCACCATGGCGCGGGTTCCCCAACTGTCCAAATTCGTCAAAAAACACAAAATTAAGATGATCACCATCAAGGATCTGATGGAGTACCGCTTAAACAGCGAAACCCTCGTGGAAGAAGTGGCATCCACCCAACTGCCGACCGACTTCGGCGAGTTCAGGGTGGTCGCGTTTCGCAACAAGTTGATCGATCAGGTGCATATTACCCTGGTCAAGGGAGAACTGAAACCGGAAGAGCCGACCCTCGTGAGAGTGCATTCCCAATGCCTGACCGGTGACGTGTTCGGGTCCCACCGGTGCGACTGCGGCGAACAGTTGGCGCAGGCGTTGAACATGATCGAACGGGAAGGGAAAGGGGTTTTGCTCTATCTGTACCAGGAGGGACGCGGCATCGGCATCCTCAACAAATTGAAAGCCTACGCGCTTCAGGATGCAGGCCACGACACGGTTGAGGCCAACGCGGAGCTGGGCTTCAAGCCCGACCTTCGGGATTACGGCATCGGTGCACAGATTCTGCGCGCCCTCGGGTTGGGGAAAATCAGAATCATGAGCAACAATCCCCGGAAAATCATCGGCCTCGAAGCCTACGGCCTGGAGATGGTGGAACGGGTGCCCATCGAAGTGCGACCGAAAAAACACAATATCAAATACCTCCGAACCAAGCAGAACAAGATGGGGCACCTGATTAAAAACGTTTTCTGAATGGGACGGACTATTGCCGAAATCGGTTGAAGGGAATTTGAACGGAGCAGGCCACAAAGTGGGCATCGTGGTGAGCCGGTTCAACGATTTCATCACCGGTCGGCTGGTGGACGGCGCGGTGGACTGCCTTGTGCGCCACGGGGTGAAAGACTCGGACATCGAAGTGGTGAAGGTGCCGGGCGCGTTTGAAATTCCCATGGCGGCCAAACGGATGATCGGCAAAAAGAAATACCACGCGGTGCTCTGCCTGGGCGCGGTGATCCGCGGCGCCACCCCGCACTTCGAATATATCGCCGGAGAAGCGGCGAAAGGCATCGGTGCTCTGGCCCTGGAGGCGTCGATTCCCGTACTGTTCGGGGTGCTGACCACCGACAACCTGGAGCAGGCCATCGAGCGCGCCGGAGCCAAATCCGGCAACAAGGGCTGGGAAACGGCGCTGGCGGCCATCGAAATGATCAACCTGTACAAGCAACTTTGACGCGGACATCCCCATGGGCAAACGGCGGCAATCCAGAGAATTGGTGATCCAGTTTCTTTATCTCATCGAGATGAACGAAGGGGAGGTTCAGGATCAGTTGAAACTGTTCTGGGAAAGCCACCCTACCGCCGAAGATGTGCAATCGTTCACCGAAGAGATTCTGAAGGATACTTTCGATCATAAAGAAGCGATCGACGCGCGCCTCGAAAAATACAGCGACAACTGGACCCTCTCTCGAATGGCGGTGATCGACCGCAACCTGCTCCGTATGGCGGCCTCGGAGATTCTGTACAGCACAACCGTGCCGCCCAAGGTGGCCATCGACGAGGCAGTGGAAATCGCCAAACGGTTCGGCAGTGAGGATTCGCCCAACTTCATCAACGGCATCCTTGACCGCATCCTGAAGGAATTGAATTCCGATATCTCGCAAGCCAGCCTGAATCAATAAGGCTTCAACCGACGGTTCCCCCATGGTGTATCTCATTATTTCCGATTTGCACAGCAACCTGGAATCCCTGGAGCGGTTCATCCAGATCAGCAAAACCATTCCGCATGACCAGAAAGTGTGCCTGGGCGATATCGTCGGATACAATGCCAACCCCAACGAGTGCGTGGACTGGGTGCGTGATAACGTGGATGTGGTGCTGGCAGGCAATCACGATTACGCCGTGGTGGGGAAGACGGACACCTCGTATTTCAATCCCTACGCGTATGAAGCCTGCATGTGGACGCGGGAGGCGTTGACCGAAGACAATATCGAATACCTCGGTTCCCTGCCCACCCAAAGGGAGCAGAACGGAATTTTGTGGGTGCACTCCTCTCCCTTCGAGCCCAATGAATGGCATTACGTCAACAACAAGTACGACGGGGAGGAAAATTTTCCGCATTTCGAGGCCCAATGGTGTTTTCTGGGGCACTCCCACAAACCGGTGGTTCTGGAACAACATCCCGGCGGGGCGGTGGAGGCGGTGTACGGCGGGGCGGTGCATCATTGGGACTACACTCTGAAGCCGGATTGCCGCTACATCATCAATGTGGGCAGTCTGGGGCAACCCCGCGACGGCATCCCGGACCCCTGCTTCGTGGTGTTTGATTCCGATAAAAGCTCGGTGACATTCCGAAGGTATGAATACGATCTCAAAAGCACTCAGGAAAAAATCCGGGCCAACAATCTCCCCCCATTTCTGGCCGAGCGCCTGAGCGCCGGATTTTAACTCCCCAGTTTTCAGCGTCTTGACGGCTTCTTTCAAAAATGATATAGTCAAAACCTTAATAAAATTAATTACTTAAGTTGGGTCTTCTGGTGTTCTTTACAGAATTTTAAAAGGTAAATGGTTTTGAAACAGATGCATTTAATCAGTCATGGACCCCTGATTTCCTTCAAGCACAATCGGTCCCCGGCAAAATGGTGGGGGGGGATGATTCTCGTCCTGGGTCTGGCGCTGGCGTTCACCGGGGGTACGTCCTGGGCGAAATTGAGCTCGTCCGAGTCCTCCCAAAAGTTGTATGCCCAGGCTCAGAAGGAATATCAAAATCTTCTTTATTCCAGGACCCAAAACCAATACCGCCAAAACTGGGAGCGGGTCATTACCCGGTTCGAGTCGGTTCTGAAGCAATTTCCCAAAACCCGGGAAGGTTATAAATCGGTTTTTACCCTGGGCCGCCTGTACCAGAAGCTGGGAAAAATCAGTGGCCGCGCCGGGGATATTGACCAGGCCCTGGCCTATTTTTTCCGGTTGGAGAAGGAATTTCCCGCCGACCGGCTGACCGATGATGCGCTTTATTTCGCCGGCCAATTGTATCTGAAGCGCAAGAATTTCAGCGAGGCGCGTGCGACGTTTCAGAAAATCCTGACCCGTTATCCCAAGGGCGACTTTGTCCCGAAGGCAAAACAGCAGTTACAACGCCCGGCGCTCAAAGTTCCAGCCCGGGCTCCCGCAATCTCACCCGTTTTATTGAAGGACCTCACCTTCACCAGCGGGTCCGGAGAAACGCGTGTGGTGCTGAAGGCTGAAGGAACCGTCAAGTACACCCAGAAAACCCTTCAAAACCCCGACCGGGTGTACTTTGATTTTCGGAACGCCCGGTGGGGCGAGCATATCCCGGCCACCATTCCCGTGAACGACGGGCGGGTTCAACGGTTGCGGATGACCCAGGCGAAGGGAGTCCCCAGCCGCCTGGTGCTGGATCTGGACGGCACGGCGGAGCTGGAAGTGGTGGTCCAAAAAAGCAACAACCGGTTGATCATCGTCATTCCCCATCACAAGAAGAAATTCGTTGCGGTCAAAATCAAATCGAATGTCTCGAAGAAGCGGCCGGTCATCCGGACGGCGAAGAGCGCGGTTTCAAAAAAAATAAAGGCCAACCAGAAGACCCCGGTGGTGGTTCTGGATGCCGGACACGGCGGCAAGGATTTTGGAGCCCGGGGCGCACACGGGTTGTCCGAGAAGGATTTGAATCTCCAGATTTCCAAGCGGGTCAAAAAGATTCTGGAACAGCGGTACCACTTCAAAGTGATCATGACCCGCAAGAACGACAATTTTATGGAACTCAAAGACCGCGGGAAAATCGCCAACCGGAGCAACGCCGATCTGTTCGTCTCCATTCACGCCAATGCCGCCCAGCGGAAATCTGCGAGAGGCATCGAAACCTATTATCTGGGGTCGGGCTCCACCGAGCAGGCCCGGGAAACCGCCGCACGGGAAAATGGAGACTTGGTGCACTCGGTGTCCGATGACACCGTGCAGGAAATTCTGGCCAGCCTCATCTCCACCACCAAAATCAACGACTCCTCTCGTCTGGCCGCCAGCGTTCAAAACAGCCTGCACAAAACCATGTCAAAAAAGTTTTCCGGCATCCATAACCTGGGTGTGAAGGAAGGACCGTTCTTTGTGCTTCACGACACCAATATGCCGAGCATCCTGGTCGAGGTGGGGTTTGTGACCAACCCAAAAGAGGGCCGGCAGTTGAGGAACGGCAAATACCAGAAATGGCTGGCCGAGTCCATTGCCCGGGGTATCCACGATTATCTGAAAGAAAAAGCCCCTTCCATCTAACCCCGGAAACCGAGATGATGCCATGCCCATTCCCCAAATCGCCATCATCGGAAGGGCCAATGTCGGAAAATCCACCCTCTTCAACAAAATCATCAAGAAGCGTGCGGCGATCGTCAACGACATGCCGGGGGTGACCCGCGACCGCATGTTCAGCCGGGCCGAGTGGTTCGGCAAGCCGTTCATGGTGATTGATACCGGTGGCCTCGATCTTTCCGGCGATAACGACATCGAACTCCAGGTCAAGGAACAGGCGGACATCGCGATCGCCGAGGCCGATACCGTACTGTTTGTGGGTGACGGCCAGCAGGGGCTGACGCCGCAGGATCGTGAAGTGATCAACAAAGTGCGGTCCTCCGGGAAACCGCTGTATGTTCTGGTCAACAAGGTGGACGACCCCAAGCACGAAGCGCTGATCCATGATTTTTATCAGATGGGGGTGGAGGCCACCTTTGCGATTTCCGCCGAGCACGGGTCCGGAATCGAAACCATGCTGGAGCGGTTGGTCGAGGATTTTCCCGAAGCGGAGGAGGAAGCGGAGGAGCCGGGAGACATCCGCATCGCGGTGATCGGGAAACCCAATGCCGGCAAATCATTGCTCATCAATAAATTGTTGAAATTCGACCGCTGTATCGTCTCTGAAATTCCCGGAACCACACGGGATGCGGTGGACTCGTCCATCGTGCTCGACGGAACCGAATTCATACTCGTGGATACCGCGGGTATCCGGCGCAAAGGCAAAACCACCCGCCTGCTGGAAAAGACCAGCGTCATCATGGCCCTCAAGGCGCTGGAGCGGTGCGATATCGCAGTGCTGGTTCTGGACGGCAAATCGGGAATCAGCGAGCAGGACGCCACCATCGCCGGATACGCGTTCGAGCGGGGCCGCGGGTGCATTCTGGCCGTCAACAAGTGCGATCTTCTGGATCGCAAGAAACAGACTCATGAAGCGTTGGAGGAGAAAGTGCGGGACAAATTGAAATTCCTGGATTTCGCTCCGGTGCTGTTGGTCTCCGCCAAAACAGGGTTTGGATTGAAGCAGTTTTTCCCGGAAGTGAAGCGGGTCTATTCGGAATATTCGAAAAAGGTGCCCACCGGAAAATTGAACGACTGCTTTGCCCGGGCGATCAAGAAAAATCCGTTCAGCAGTTTCCGGGGGAAGTTCATTAAATTGTTTTATTCCACCCAGGTAAAAAGTTGTCCTCCCACTTTTCAATGTTTTGTGAATTATCCGGAGGGCATTCATTTTTCATATCGCCGGTATTTGACGAACAGCCTCAGGCAGGCCTTCGGATTTTCGGGAACCCCGGTGCGATTGAAGTTTACCCCGCGGCGGTCCGATCATTGAGTGATGGCCAATCAAAAAAGTTACAGCATTTACCAGGGTTACAATTTCCGGGTTTTGAAGATGAAGGGTTTCGAACCGGTTTGTTTCGGGTGCCCCCCGGGGATTGTCAAGGATTTTGGCCGGCGGGCCGAAAACCTTCCCTCCCGGTACGTGCTTCCCATTCGCACCTTTGTTCAGGGGAAGAACAATTTCGATTTTGAATTTATTGTTTATACTTTTTTGTTCGCCCGGCCTTCCCACGAAAAGATCACCATTTACTGCACGGCCGACCAGCGGGTGCGGTTCAAATCCATTCTTCAGGAAACCCTGTTTGGCCCGACCTTCAAGAACCTGCTCCACGCCCAGTTTCGCCGGTTCAGCCGTGAGAGTGGGTTTACGAAAACCGAATTGAAGCGGTTCCATCTTTTTCTGGATCAATTGGCGGAAAGCCGGAAACCGATCGACTTGTACAGCCGCCTCCTCAAATACAATGCGCCCGACCGTCAGATTCAATCCGAAATGAGAAGCTACTTTAAAACGTTGATCCGCAATAAGATGTGGCTGGCAGACAAAATCAATTCCCGGACTCTTTCCCGGTTTGCCCGGAATTTCATCACCTGCGCCCAGTTGAGAAAGGAAATGGAATTGTTTTCCCTTGCGAAAGAGAAAAACCAGGATGATTTCATCGACACCCTGATCGAATTCCAATTATTTAATAAACAGAATACCGTGACCCTGATGGGTTCGGGAAAAAACCCGAAAGCCCTGAAGATCGTTCAGACCCGGCCCGCCGAATTCGATATCTATCAAAAAGGCCGGCGGCAATGTTCCATCAACTTCATCAAGCCGGACCGGCCGCCCCAACCGGATTTCGTGAAGCCTCTGGACAAACCCTTCATGGGGGTCACCTATCTGGGGGTGGGTTCGGGATTTGCCCACAAAAGGAATAACAGTTGCCTGATCATCTGGTCGGAAGGCCAAGGCATCATGGTCGATGCCTTCAGCGAGAATAACGAAGCCACCTTGAGGTATGGGATCACCGACAAGGACATCAGCTACATCATCCTGTCCCACGTTCATTCGGATCACGATTCCGGGTTGATCGAAAAAATCATTTCGGGCCAGCGGGTCCAATTGATCACCACCCGCATCATTTTCGAGAGTTTCCTGAGAAAGGTTCAGGCCATCAGCCGGTTCCCCCGGGATGTGCTGGAGGAGTTTGTGGATTTTCTGGAGGTGGAGGTGGGCGAGGAGCTCAAACTACCCGGCTTTAAACACACCTATTTGCAATTTGATTACTCGCTTCATTCCATTCCCAGCGGACGGTTCAAGGTGATCTACCGGCCTCCCCGGGGAAAAGAAAAATCCATCAGCCATTCGGGCGACACGAAATACGACGTGGACCTGACCTACCGGTGGTGGGAAATGGGAAATTTCTCACGCCAGCGGAGAGATTCGGTTCTGGGTTTTGTCTGGGATGCCGATTTGATCATTCAGGAAATCGGGGGAGGCAACCTGCATACCGAGCTGGGTTCTCTCACTCACTTCGATTCGGCCCTGGCCAAAAAGGTGGTGCTGGTCCACCAGCATAAAGAACCCTTCAACCATCCATACTTCCGTTTTGCCCGCGAGGGGGGAACTGATGTGGTGATCAAAAGCCGCAAGTCGCAGGCGCGGACCAAGGTGAATCTGGTCAATGAGTTGGTGTTGTTCAAGCAGCTCAAGAAATCCCATCTGGCAACAATTGTGAAAAAGTCAAAAATCCAGAAAATCAAATCCGGGCAGATCGTTTTTTCCAAAAATGAAATCGGAGAAGCGTTTTTCGTCATATTGAACGGGTTTGCGGAAATCTGTATTAATAAACAACATTCGGTCGTCTATGAAAAGGGAATGTTTTTCGGGGAGCTGGCGATTTCCACCCCCAACCCCCGCCGCCGGGCCACCGTCAAGGCCCTATCCGACCTGACGCTTCTGAGAATCCCCAAAAAATTCTACCAGCAATCCAGCTTGCCTCAGATTATCGACGAGTTTTACCACTTGGGTAATTATTTCAATAACATAATACAGCCCGGCCTGATCGCCTCGCTCGGTTTTGGGGAATTGCGTCACTGGAGCAAAAATGAGCCTATATTTTCGCGGGACACCAAGAAGGACCAGGTTTTCGTCATAATTTCGGGGGAAGTAAAAATTTCTCCACAAGGCACAAAAAACGTTGCTTTTCTGTCAAGTGGCGATATTATGGGGAAAATTCCAGACTGGAAACACGTTCCTTTGGCGGCTCGAGCCTTGGCCCACTCCGATAATGTGCTGGCAGTGGGCATTCACTCGCGCGAGTTGAGCAAGCTTTTTCGGCTCTATCCGTCTTTTTACGGTACGGTTTTCAAAAAAATGAAGCGGTTGGAATCTGCATTATAATAATAACCCTCCACCGGATTTTGGAATAAGTCCAGTCAACGTATCTTTGTACACATACACATTTAAAGATTTAATTTAGGCCCCGTTCTTTAAATTGGTATCATTGCGCTTTTTGATAGGCAGAGTGGTTTCCGGCTCTGTGGGGGAGAGGCATGAAATCGTACAAAGTGGAACAGATCAGAAACGTGGCGTTTGTCGGCCATGCCGGGGCCGGCAAAACTTCTGTCGTTGAAAGCTTGTTGTATTTATCCGGCGTGTCCGATCGCCTGGGAAAAGTAGGCGACAACTCCTCCATCATGGATTACGATCCGGACGAAGTCCGGCGCGGTCACTCCATCAACGCTTCGTTCGCCGTCAGCGAATGGCAAAAACACAAATTCAACATTCTGGATACTCCCGGCAACGGCAACTTCATCGCCGATACGCCCGGCTGCATCCGAGTGTCGGATGGCGCCGTGGTCGTCATCGCCGCCGATGCGGGCATTCAGTTCTACACCGAAAAAGTCTGGCAATGGGCGGATGACAGTTCGCTCAAGCGGATCGTGTTCATCAGCAAAATGGACAGCGAGCAAGCCTCTATTCAATCCATCCTGGAATCCCTGAAAAAGAAATTCAAAGCGCAACCCTTTCTGTTGCACGTTCCCGTCGGCAAGGGCGAGAAATTCTCCGGCGTCGTGGATCTGGTAGAGAATAAATACTACGCCTATGAAAAAGACGGCAAAGGGTCCGGCACGGCCTCTGACATCCCCGACGAGGTGAAAGACGAAGTGGACAACCGGCGCGCCGAGCTGGTCGAAGCGGTGGCCGAAGCCGATGATGAATTGATCGAATCCTATCTGGACAATGGCGAATTGACCGACCAGGAGTTTGACGCGGGCCTCAAACAGGGAGTTGAGAGCGGTCAACTGGTGCCCGTGATTCTGGGGTCCGGGCTTCATAACATCGGCACCGACCGGCTGATGAAGGCGATAATCGACTTTTTGCCTTCGCCCGACCAAAGCCCGGCCCAGATAGGAAAATCCTTGAACGGCGACGACCCGGTGGAAGTGACCACCGACGATAACGGGATGTTTTCCAGTCTCGTGTTCAAAACCATCGCCGACCCCTATGCCGGGAAATTGACCCTGTTCCGGGTTTACTCCGGTTCCTTGAAACCGGACACCATGGTCTACAACGCCACTCATGAAACCGAAGAACGGGTGGGACAGCTGTTCGCCCTGCAGGGTAAAAAACAGATCCCGATGACGGAAATCATTGCGGGCGATATGGGCACCGTCGCCAAGCTCAAGGTCACCACCACCGGTGATACGTTGACGGTCAAGGGCAAAGGGGTTCAATTCGATCCGATCGTTTTTCCCAGTCCAGTACTGGCCCGGGCCATGGTGCCCAAAACAAGGGCCGATGAGGAAAAGATCAGCAACTCCCTTCACCGGCTGGTGGAGGAAGACCCGACATTGAAAGTGACGCGGGATGCACAAACTCACGAGCTCCTGGTCTCCGGGATGGGCGCCGAGCATCTCGATGTCATCATTGAACGCCTGAAGCGGCGGTTTGGCGTGGAAGTCGACGTGAAACCTCCCAAGGTGCCGTACCGAGAAACCATACGTGGAAAAACCAAGGTTCAAGGCAAACATAAAAAACAGTCCGGCGGCCGCGGACAATTCGGCGATACCTGGCTGGAAATATCGCCGCTGGCCAGGGGAGGGGGCTTTGAATTTGAAAACCGGATCGTCGGCGGCGCCATTCCCAAGACCTATATCCCGGCGGTGGAAAAAGGCGTTCATGAGGCCATGGCCCAAGGCGTTTTGGCGAACTATCCCATGGTCGACGTGAAAGTGAGATTGTATGACGGTTCCTACCATGATGTGGATTCGTCGGAATTGGCTTTTAAGATTGCCGGGTCGATCGGTTTCAAAAAGGGGGTTCTGGAATGCAAGCCGATTCTGCTGGAGCCGATCATGACCATGGAGGTGGTGGTTGCCAGCGAATTTGTGGGAGACGTCATCGGGGACCTCAACTCCAAGCGCGGGAAAATTCTCGGCGTCGATGCTAACGATGACAACCAGAATGTCCGCGCCCATGTCCCCATGGCTTCTATTTTGAATTATGCTGCCGAACTTCGAGCGTTAACCAGCGGACGAGGAATATTTGTGATGGAATTCGATCATTATGATGTCGTGCCGGAACACCTCACCGCGAAAATCATAGAACAGGCGAAACAAGAGGCAAAAAAACAGGAAGATTAACTTTTCCCATCGAGGTGCTTATGACAAAAGGATCGGAAGTAGGTACCATCGTAAAATCGGATATCGTGGACCGGGTTTATGAACGGGTCGGTTTTACCCGGCAGGAAGCTGCCGCGGCGGTGGATGTGGTGTTGGAGGAAATCAAAAGCGTTCTGAGTAAAGGGGAGAATGTCCGTATCGTCGGATTTGCCAGTTTCAATCTGAGGGACAAAAAAGCCCGGAATGCCCGGAATCCCCGGACCGGCGAATCGATCATTATCAAACCCAGGCGGGTGCTCACCTTTAAACCCAGCAAGCATTTGCTGGACTCAACCAACAGCCAGGCTTATGAATCAACCCATACCGGATAAGCTGTTTTTCAAAATCGGGGAAGTGGCGGAGATCGCCGGGGTCGAACAGCACGTCCTCCGGTACTGGGAGGACGAGTTCGACGTCCTCAAGCCCAATAAAAACAAGTCGGGCCAGCGGTTGTTTCAGAAAAAAGATATCGACCAGGTTCTGGAAATCAAACAATTGCTGTATACGGACAAGTTCACCATCGCCGGCGCCAAAAAAAAATTGAAACAAAAACGGTCCAACGATGGAGGCTCCCAGATGAATTTTGGGTTTGACCGGGAAGCGCTGGCCGACTGGAAAAAGAAAGCCACGCAGGATTTACAATCGATATTGAACATCCTGGACCAGGATTCAAAATAAATCCCTTCCTTGAGAATGAAGGCCTACTTGTCCCATGTTTGGGTCTGCCTGCCGATGGTCCTGGTTTTGGACTGGTGTTTGGGGTTTTCTCTCCTGTGGTCCCAGGTTCACCAGGATGATCCCGTCGAGGTTTTGGAGCCCATTGAGGTGACGGCGACGCGTTCAGCCAAACCCGTTCAAGACATTCCCAACGCGGTGGCCCGCATTGAAAAAGAAGACATCCAAACAGGACAACCCACTCTGACTTTGGACGAATCTCTATCCACCCTTCCAGGGATATTTATTCAAAATCCTTATAATTTTGCGCAAGGTCTGCGATTATCGATCCGCGGGTTCGGGGCTCGTTCGCCTTTCGGTGTCCGGGGCATTAAAATCCTGGTGGACGAAATACCCCAAACCCTGCCGGACGGGATCAGCCAGTTGGATGCGGTCGATCCCGGCATCATCGACCATATCGAAGTTCTTCGCGGGCCTTCGGCCTCTCTTTACGGAAACGCTTCAGGCGGGGTGATTTCCATCGTCACCGAAGGCGGTCCCAGGGAACCCTTCGAAAGTGTACTTAAAATAATAACAGGTTCATTGGGCTTGCTCAAAACCCAGTTCAAACTGGGGGGTCGTACCGTTCGTTCCGATTATCGTGTTTTCGGTTCCCGTTTGGAGTTGGGTGGTTACCGGGAACATAATGTTACCGAAAACCTGCTGTTTCAAACCAAATTCAACTGGCAGGGCCGGAACCGGTCCGAAACCCTGGTGACCGTCCAAAAATTTCATTCGCCCCGAGCGGAAGATCCCGGAGGATTGACCGCGCTCCAGGCCGCCACCAATCCACGCCAGGCCCATCCTCAAAATGTGCTGTTTGATGTGGGCGAGGAGGTTGATCAGGAAACGGTGGGTTGGCGATGGCGGCAACCTCTCGGGCCGAAGCAGAACTTGACCTTGACCGCCCATGTGATCCACCGCAATTTTTCCAATCGCCTTCCCTTCGTTGCCGGCGGGCAGGTGGAATTTGAGCGCTGGGCGCCCGGCGTGTCCCTGAAATATATTAACAATCATCCTGTTTTCAAAAAATCCAACCGGTGGATCACCGGCCTCGATTTTCTCTATCAGAATGACGACCGGCAACGCTTTAACAATAATTCCGGCGCTCGAGGGGCGGAGACGTTAAATCAACGCGAAATTGTGGACAGTCTGGGGGTTTATTTCCGGAACGAAATGATTTTATCGGATCATTGGGACCTGACTGCCGGGGCGCGGTATGACCGGATCCACTACCGGGTGAACGATTCGTTTTTTGCCGACGGAGACCAGTCCGGTTCCCAAACCTTGTCTCAGGGAAGCGGCACTTTGGGTGTGTTGTATCACGTCGCTTCGAGGCACCGGGTTTACCTGAACGGTTCCACGGTCTTTGAAACCCCGACCACCACGGAATTGATCAACAATCCGTCAGGGATCGGAGGATTCAATCCGAATCTCAAGCCACAGACCTCTTACAGCATTGAGTTGGGCATTAAGGGAAACCCGGCAATCGAGTATGAGCTGGCTTTGTTTTTTATTCGGACCGAAGATGAGATCACTCCCTTTGAATTGGCCGCGTTCCCCGGCCGGACGTTTTTCCGCAATTCCGGCGCATCCGAGCGCAGGGGAGTGGAAGCCTGGATCCGGTGGCGTCCCCACAGGAATTGGCGGGGAACGGTTTCTTACACCTATTCGGATTTTGAGTTCAAAGAGTTTGCGATCGGCGGAGTGGATTTCAAGGGCAACCACCTTCCGGGGATACCCGCCCAACGGGCGGCAGGTCAAATCCAATACCGGCATGCTGAGGGATGGTTCGGGAATTTGCAGGCCGAGCATGTCGGACGGTTTTACGTGAACAATGAAAACACCGCTGAAAACGCCTCCTATACCCGCATCCGCCTGGCGCTGGGAATGGAAAAGCGATGGCGTTCGGTTCGCGGGTCCATATTTTTTGGGATAAATAATTTGCTGGATGAAAACTACAATGCCAATACCCGGATCAACGCCGCGGGCGGGAGGTATTTTGAGCCGGCACCCCCGATCAACTTTTTTGCGGGAGTATCCTTGAGCTGGATTTCATTCCAATAAGGGTATCCACGTTTAATTAATTTGTGATCCCTCCTTCAAATTTGCTAATTTGAAGGAGAGGGTGAATGTTCGGAAAGGAAAGGGTTTCTTTATGAAGAATAAATACCTTGGGTTGGTTCTGACCTTGCTGGTGGCTAGCATCATTTTTCCGCTGGGAAAAGATGGAGTTCGGGCCAGCCACATGGGGACCCCGGGTGAGGACCCTCATAGAAAAGACCGGCCTCTGTACGTGTATCCGGACAATTACCGGGAGGAGGTCAACCGCCTCAAGGACCGATTCCAGCAGGCTTACGGTTATGCCTTGATGGACCTGGACGAAGGGTGGCGTCCTGAAGAAATCGAAAAACTGCATGCCGCGTTTGCCCGCCTGCCCGAAAATTTTTATCGCCTAGCCGGATTAAAAGGTTTTTACCGAGCGGCCCGGTTGCAGGTCAAAAACCAGGGGCCCGCGGCTCCGGGGATTTCGGATACCTCTGGCGTTCCCGCCGCCACGTTTCCCCGGTTTACCTCGGTCTACCGCCAGGCTCATCAGAAATATCGGGTGATGCTGGCGGATGAGCCGCTCCGCATCGAATTTTACAATCCTGTCTTTTATGAAAGCCCGGAGGATTTTTCCAATATCGTGCATCACGAAATGGCACACGTGTACGACCTGGCGCATGGTTTCCTGACATTTCAAAACGAATGGCTGTCACTGTCCGGTTTTCACGTCCTTCACCTGCCGGCACTGGACGGCAAACCGGACAGCGATTTTCGGTACATGCTGGTCAGCGATCCCGGTATTGTCAATTACGGTCCCGTGTCCGGGCGCCATTTGCCGACCTATTCCCGAGAAAATCCGCAGGAGGATTTCGCCAATTCGGTTGCCGCGTATATTCATTATCCCTATTTCCAATACACCCACCCCAAGCGTTATCGATATCTGAAGCAACATGTTTTTCAAGGTAAGGAATATTTTAAGGGGAAGGAAGGCGATTACGTGTCCATCATGAGGGATCAACTCGAACAGGCGCTTGCCGGGAGACATTGGGAGCGGATGATGCACCTTGTGAGGGAGCAGAGCCGGTTTCTGAACGAGGCGGTGGAGAAGCAATGGGTGGAGGCCTTGCGGGAGGCAATCGATCAGAAAATTTCCGGCGAGGCCGATTTGCTGCTCGCCATCGCCAGCTGTTATCTGATCCATCCGAAAGCGCTGGGGTTGCGGAAGGATCTGCTGGCCGCCCGCCGCATTCAGCTGGCCCGGGTGTTCCGGGATTCCAGGTGCCGGCGAATGGGAGGGAGGTCATTTGAAGGGGACCAGGCGCAATGGTCGATGACGCATCTGCATTTTTACCGCGAGCAGAACGCAGCGAAGGTCCAGTTTCTGGACCCGGCAGCCCTTACCGCCCACGCCCGCGGGTATGAGACGCGTTACCGCTGGCGGCTTTCGATCACCTCTCCGCGGTCACGCGTCATCTCGCAGGGAGAATCCGCCGGGCCACAACCCCCCAACGGAGCCTCCAAAATCGATTTCGAAACCACCGCCAAAGGCCGGTATGTTCTGCCTGAGGGCCGGGAGCTGATTCTTGAGGTGAGTGCATTGCGGGTCCATCCACAAATCTCCAAAACCCTCGAATCTCCGTGGACCCCGATCCGCTTTGTGGTGCAACCCGGCTTCAATTACCTGGGGCCGTCGCCGGCGTCCTTCCAGATCGTTTATTCTCCCTCCTGGAAATCGAAGGAGTGATTTTACTTCAGAGATTGCGGACCAGGCGGACCGCCATGTTCAGGTTGGCATACTGCGAGGGCCAGACTTTCAATCCGTCTTCGTATTGAATCACCAGGGAGGACGACTCCTTGATGTCCTCCGTCCAGGTGTTGCCGGCGCTGCCCGGCTCGAAAAGGGGATCGAGGTAGATGTCGTCTCCGTACTTGTCCTGGTTGGTTTTGTCCAGTTCGAACAGGCTGTAGGCTTCGTCCTCGTTGGGAAACCGCCAGTCCTCAAACCCGCCGAGTCTTTCCAGGTTCACGATCTGCATGTATTCGTGGCCGGTAAACCAGTTCTTCCACTTTTTGGTGTCCTGGAAAGAGTCGGTTTTTTTCCACATCAGTTGGGTTTGGGTATCGGTGATCGTGCCGTTGCCGTTGTCGATGAATCGCGTATTTTCGGTCATGGTAAGAGGTCGCCTGTTTAAATGGAATCCAGATAGTTGTTCATGATCAGAAGTTTGATTTCCGTCATTTCCTCGATGCTGTACTTGAGCCCCTCCCGGCCGAACCCGGAATCCTTGACCCCGCCGTAGGGCATGTTGTCGACCCGAAAGGTCGGCACGTCATTGATCACCACCCCGCCCACCTCGAGCCGGTTGAAGGCACGCATGGCCTTGTCCAGCTGGTTGGTGAACACGCCCGCCTGCAGGCCGAAGTCGGAAGGGTTGATGGCTTCGACAGCTTGATAAAAATCGGAGTAGGGTTCCACCACCCACACGGGACCGAACGCCTTTTCGCAGACGACTTTTTTATCCGCGGCCACCCCCGTCAGGACGGTGGGTTCAAAAAAAGCACCGTTGCGTTTGCCGCCGGTGATGCGCTTCGCTCCGCCGTCCAGCGCCTCCTGAATCCACGACTCGATGCGCTCGGCGTTGCCGGTATCGATCGTCGGGCCAAAGGTCACCGTGGGGTCCGGATCGCCCGGTTTCAGCTGGCTCACTTCCGGTTGCTGTTGAGTCTCTATTATACGTATTTTGGATACAAACTATAGAGGAGGAATAAAAAAAATCATGGGAATCAGCCCGCGCTCTTGAAGTTCTTCAGGGAGCGGCCCATGTGGGTGGTGGACGAAGGGTCTGGAAATTCAAGGGTGAAAATGGTCCCCTTGGGTTCATTGGAGCGCACTTGGATGACTCCATGGTGGTCGTTGATGATCCGGGTGACGATCGCCAGACCCAGACCGGTGCCTCTTTTTTTGGTCGTGAAATGTGGCATGAACAGCTTTTCCCGGTCTTTGGGATTGACGCCCACCCCGTTGTCCGAAAAATCGATCTTCACCCGCTTGGTCTGGGGATCCAAATAGGTGGTGATTTCGATCTGGCCGTTGGTGTCCAGCGCATCGAGAGCGTTGTCGAACAGGTTGATGAACACCCGCCGTATCTGCTCGGGATCGATGTACAGCAGGTTGACGTTGGGGTCCATGTTTTTGTTGATGGTTACGTCCTTCTCATGGTTGGAGTACAAGCGGGACACATCGTCGATGATCGTGTGAATCGAATACAGTTTGGGATGGGGCGTGGGCATGCGCGAAAACCGGAGAAACTCGTTCAGCAAATCCTTCATGCCTTCCACTTCCTCGGTGATGATCCGGATGCTTTCGTCGAACACCTTGGCGAACGACTTTTTGTCTTCATAATATTTTTTGCGCAGGCGCTGGGCGTTCAGCTGGATCGGTGTCAGTGGATTTTTGATTTCGTGGGCGATGCCCTGGGCGACTTCCTGCCAGGCGGCGATCTTCTGGGCCTTGATGAGATGGGTCACGTCTTCGAACACCAGCAGGAGGCCCAGGTATTTTTTGCGGTCGTCCCGCATGATTTTAATGTTGGCCATCAGGATCAGGTGGGTTTCGCCGACGATCATCTCCACCTGTTCCTCGTAGTTTTCTTTCCGTTCCTCGTTCATTTTTTTGATCATGTTGCGGATCGGCTCGTGGAAGGAGGGATCGAACGCATCTTTGTAGTTGCTGCCGACGATTTCCTTGTCGTCCGCTTCCAACAGGCGTTTGGCGGCCTTGTTGAGGGTGGTGATCCGGCCTTTTTTGTCGATGGAGATCACCCCGGCACCGATGTTCTCGAGGATGGTTTCGGTGTAATTCCGGCGGCGGTCCAGTTCGATGTTGGTGATCTGAAGATTTTCATGGGCCTCTTCCAGCGTTTTGCGGCTGGTTTTGAGTTGATCGGTCATGGTGTTGAAGGAATCGACCAGCATACCGATTTCATCGCCGGTATCGAGGTTGACCTTGACGTTGAGGTCGCCCTCGGCCACCCGCCGCGTTCCCGCCGCCAACTGCTGGATGGGCACGGTGATGCCTCGCGCCATGTAGAACCCGAGCCAGATGGCCGAGAACATAATGAGGAGCGTCATCAGAATGAAGGTGATGTAGTAATTGGCGGTCACCGGAAGCTTGAGGAAACTTTGCTTTTTGTAATCCTCAAACGTATTGCGGATGCCTTCGATTTTGATGATGGTGCTTTTCGGGATTTTGGACAACGTCAGGATATAGCCCCAGATGGAAGGTTGGCCCTCCACCATCTGCTTCAGTGGAAGCACCACCACCAGGTAATTGCCCTTGGTCTGGGACCGCATCTCGTCGGTGGACTCGCTTTCCATGCTTTCACGGATCAGGTCGGCGTAATCCAGATTGGTGTAGTTCTGCGGCATCGACTGGTTGGCATAGGACACCACGACCTGGCCCTGCTGGTCGTACACAATCACCCCGCCCAGTTCATATTCCTCGACCTTGGTTTCCACCAGGCGTTGCAGGGCATCGCGCCGGTCCTGGAGGTACAGTTGGTTTTGGATGATCCGTTTCTCGAGCTGGCGGGCGTGGAACTGGCTTTTCTGTTCCATGTGCCCGTAGTATTCGCGCGCCACTTCCATGGATTGCTGCAGGGAACGCTCTACCTGAATGCTGAACCAGTTTCCGATACTGTAACTGAACAGTTTGCTGGCCACTAAAAACAGAAGGGTGGCGGGGACTAGGGCCAGGATTAAGAAGGCTAAGATCAGTTTGGTCTGGAATCTCGCGCCGATGATGCGGCTTTTGCGTTCGTTGTAAAGCTTGACCAGGTTGCGGGTGATCATCACGATCAGCAACACCAGCAGGATGATGATCACGTTGAACAGCAACAGGATGTTGATGTTGTCCGCGATGCTGGCTTTCTGCTGATTCAGAAAATACACTTCCAGCACCGTCAACCCCACCAGGGCGACGATCAGCCATGCAATATTACGCCGGGTGCGCTGTTTCTTTTGCTGGATTTGCTCTTTGGTGAGCTGGATGTACCGGGGGTTACTGGTTAAAGGATCGGATTCCATTCGCTACCCTCTTGGCAGGGATTACCGGCTCGGATTTCTTTTGAGAGGCTGCCACTCCAAACGCCGCATCCCTGTGAAGGGTCAGGGGCGTGGATTGGGTCCACGAGGTTTCAAACTCGTTGAACGGGAGAAAGAATAGAAGATAATTGAAGGGAAACCACAACCCTTCCGCTTCCATTTCCGCTTTCACCCGCGCATAATATTTCTCTTCCGGATCCAACTTGTAGACGTGGGCGATGGGGATATTTTTGAGGGTGAGCATCAATTGTTTGAACCGCTCCTGGCTCCTGGTGGATACCTTGCGGTTGACATTTTTCCCCTGCGACGTGAACTGGTAAACTTTTTTTAATGTGTCGTACTGCACGGTCTGGATCACTTTGTTTTGCGACACCACGTCGTCTCCAAATATGGAGGTCTGTTTGCGCAATTCGATTTCGTAGGTAAACGTCATGGTGACGCCGCTTTCGATCGCTTCCAGGATTTTTTCATTGAACGCGTCGATCAGCTCGGCATCGAGGGTGATCAATTCATTTTCGGTATGAACCCTGATTTTGGAAATGGTCGGTGCGGCCCAGGCGGGGGTCCATAGAAAACACCATATCCCAAACAATAAGATCAAGCGGCGCAGAGTTTTGGGTAAGGGTTTCATGAATGTATTAAACAGTGGGTGTCAGCTGAACTTGAATTAAAACAAGAAGTTCTCGGGTCATCCCGAGCATTCGATCCATAGGCTCTTATTCTAATTCATTTCGGTTGGGTAGTAAATACCGATTTTTATTGAGGTTGGGTGATACCTGGTGTGTTTTTGCCATACCCCCTTCAGGGAGCGCAATAGCCGTCTGATTTTATGTATCTTGCGGGACGTCAATCGGTTTCGAAGTGGTGAAAAAGCTCCTCAGAACCGAAACCGGTCAGGAATGGTTCAACAGCTTCAGGATCTCATACCATTTGTCCAGTGCTTCCCGCGGGGTCAATTCGTCGGGCCGGATGTCCTTCAGCTTTTGCACCAGAGGCGGGGAGAGAGCGGGGAACAGGCCCATCTGCTGCGGGCCGGAAGGGGCGGCGCTTTCGGAACGTCCGATGTTGGGGGTCCCCAGTTCATCGTATTCGCTGTTTTCCAGATTGAACAACACTTCATGAGCGCGATTCAGAACGGCTTCCGGCAGGCCGGCCAGCCGCGCCACCTGGATGCCGTAGCTTTTATCTGCGCCCCCGGGAACTATCTTTCTCAGAAAGATAATTTCGTCGTTCCATTCCTTGACCTGCACATTGAAATTCTGGACGCCCGGAAGCGTACCCCCCAGTTCGGTCAATTCGTGGTAATGCGTGGCGAACAGGGTCTTGGCGCCGATGCGTTCCGGGCCGTGCAGGTATTCGACCATCGACCAGGCGATGCTGATGCCGTCGAAGGTACTGGTGCCGCGCCCGATTTCATCCAGAATGATCAGGCTTCTCTGGGTGGCGTTGTTGAGAATATTGGCGGCCTCGTTCATCTCCACCATGAAGGTGGACTGCCCCTTCAGCAAATGATCTTTCGCTCCGACCCGCGAGAAGATGCGGTCCACCAGACCCAGTTCCGCCTCTTCGGCGGGCACGTAACTGCCGATCTGCGCCATCAGCGTAATCAGCGCCACCTGGCGCAGGTAGGTGGATTTGCCGGCCATGTTGGGTCCGGTGAGGATCATGATCTGGTGGTTGCCGCAATCCAGCGTGGTGTCGTTGGGGATGAACGGATGCGACGGATCGATCTGCTCCACCAGGGGATGGCGTCCGTTGACGAAGCGAAGATCCGTGTTGTCCTTCACCACGGGACGGGTGTACTGGTGGCGGTGGGCCACTTCCGCCAGAGACGCCATCACATCGAGTTCGCTGATCAGAACGGCCATCGCTTGGATGCGCGGCCCCTCCGCCGCCACCGCCTGCCGGACCTCCTGGAACAATTCCTGCTCCAAGGCGTGGATTTTTTCCTCGGCGCCGGTGATCTCCGTTTCGTGTTGTTTCAACTCCGGCGAGATGAACCGTTCGCAGTTGACCAGCGACTGCTTGCGGATGTAATCCGCCGGCACCCGGTCAAGATTCTTTTTGGTCACCTCGATGTAATAGCCGTAAATTTTGTTGAAACCGACCTTCAAGGGTGGGATGCCGGTGCGTTTCCGCTCACGCGCTTCCAGGGCGGCGATGGATTGATTGCCGTCGCGCGTGATGGATTTCAGACGGTCCAGTTCTTCATGGCAATCGGGTTTGATCAGGTGGCCGTCTTTCATGTTGTAGGGCGGATCGTCGACGATCGTTCGGTCGATCCGTTGATGCACGGACTCGAGAGGGTCCCAGGATTCGATGAACCGTTGCAGGTCCCTGGAGTCACAGCGTTGCAGGGTCTGCCGGATCTCCGGCAGAACGGCGATCGAGTTTTTGAGAGCGATCAGGTCCCGCGGACTGCAGGCCGCCAGCGAGATGCGGCCCAGCAGGCGCTCCAGATCGTGAATGCGGTCGAGCCGGGAGCGCAATTCGTTTCGGCCCATCAAGTCGTCATGAAACACCGTCACCCCGTTTAACCGGTCCTCGATGGCGGTGCGGTCAACCAGCGGTTTCAGGATCCAATCCTTGAGGCGCCGGGCGCCCATCGGGGTGCAGGTTTCGTCCAACAGGCCCAGCAGGGAATGTTTGCGTTCGCCGTCGCTGGATTTCACCAGCTCGAGGCTGTGGACGGTGGCCTGGTCAAGCCACATGTAACTGTCGATGTTGAAGGTGAACAGGGTGTTCACATGCTGGAGGGAGGATTTCTGGGTATCGCGCAGGTACCGGATGAGGGCGCCCGCCGCGCCGACGGCGTTCTTGAGATGTTCGCAGCCGAAGCCTTCCAGCGAATGGGTTTTGAAATGGTCGGTCAGTTGCCGGTAAGCCTCTCCGTGGCTGAAGGTCCAGTCCTCGCAGGGATTGAGGCAGTACGCACCGGGCGTCAGCCCGGCGATACCCGATCCGTTTTCATTGAGGAGAGACTCCGGGGTGATCACTTCCCTGGGATCCAGTTTGTGCAATTCGTCGGCCAGCAGGCTGTGCGACCGGTTGTCCTGGATTTCGGTTACTTTGAACTCGCCGGTGGACAAATCCACCGCCGCCAGTCCGGTGCCTTCCCGCCCGATGTAGACGGAGGCGAGGTAATGGGCGCTTTTCGGGTCGAGCAGGTGATCCTCCAGCACGGTTCCCGGGGTGATGACGCGCACCACCTGCCGTTTCACCAGTCCCTTGGCCAGTTTCGGGTCTTCCACCTGTTCGCAGATGGCGATCTTTTTGCCCTGCTTGACCAGTTTGGCAATGTACTGGTTGGCTGCATGATGCGGGATGCCGCACATGGGAACGGGATTGGACTGGTTTTTGTTGCGTGAGGTGAGTGCGATATCAAGAATCTTCGAGGCCACCTGGGCGTCTTCGTTGAACATTTCGTAGAAATCCCCCATCCGGAAAAACAGGATGGCGTCCGGGTGGTCCCGTTTGATGCTCTGGTACTGCTGCATCATCGGGGTGTCGTCGGGATCGGATTTCTTTTTTTTAACGGTCTCGGTCATTTTAGAGCTTCAGTTTCTGAAACAGGGGTTGCAGGCGGTTGTAGGTGCCTTCAATAAGTTCCGGGAGCACCTTGGTTTCGGAAAGCACCGGCATGAAATTGGTGTCGCCCATCCACCGGGGCACGATGTGGGCGTGGATATGGTTGTCGAAACCCGCGCCGCCGCTTTTGCCGATGTTGTAGCCGACGTTGAAGCCTTCAGGAGCATAGACCTGGCGTAGAATATCCATGGACTTCTGGATCAGTTTGCCGGTTTCCATCAGTTCCGCCTCGTTCAGCCGGGTCAGGCAGTCCAGGTGCCGGTACGGGGAAACCATGAGGTGCCCGTTGGAGTACGGGAAGATGTTGATCATGACGAAACAGTGCTCACCCCGGTACAGGATTTTTTTGCCGGAGTCGTCGTTCGCCGGAGGAGCGGTGCAGAAGACGCAATCCGCGGTTTTATCCGACACGATATACTCCATTCTCCAAGGGGCCCAGAGTTTGTCCATGGGGCCGGGTCTCCGGTGTGTGGCAATCGCGGTCAAAAATTGCTGGTTCCTGACGGCCGTCGGCCGGGAAACAGGCTTTCGAAAATCATCCGGGTTTTGTCTTTCATGACGCGGGCGTCTTGCGGGGACCGTTCGTGGTCGTAGCCCAGCAGGTGAAGTATGCCGTGAATGGCCAGCAGGATCAACTCCTCATTGAAACTGAGATGATGCTCCTCCGCCTGGCGGGCCGCTGTTTCCACCGATATAACCACGTCGCCCAGCAGGGTTTTCCCCTTTTCGTTGACGGCCTCCTCGTCTTGCGGGAAGGATAACACATCGGTGGCCTGGTCGAGGCTGCGGTAGGTCTTGTTCAACCGGCGGATTTCGGCGTCGTCGGTTAACAGCAGGCTCAGCTCGCACTCGGTTTCTTCCATATTTTCAAGGACTTGGGCGATCTGGGACCGGAACCGGGAGGAGTCCACCGGGTATTGATCCTGGTTGTTTTGGAGCAGAATTTCCATGTCTGGCCGATAAAGGGAGAGGTCAGCGGGAATCGGCACCGGAATTGCCATTGGAGGTGTTTTTGCGTTCGTCCTCGTAGGCGTGGACGATGTGCTGGACCAAGTCGTGCCGGACCACGTCCTTTTCGTTGAAGTGGATGATCCGAATGCCCTCGATCTTCTTGAGGATATTTTTGGCGTGAACGAGTCCGGATGGGGTGCCCGTGGGCAGGTCGACCTGGGTGATGTCGCCGGTCACCACCATCTTGGAGCGGAACCCCAGCCGCGTCAGAAACATCTTCATCTGCGGCACTGTCGAGTTCTGGGCTTCGTCGAGAATGACGAAGGCGTCGTTGAGCGTGCGGCCGCGCATGTAGGCCAACGGGGCGATCTCGATATAACCTTCCTGAATCATCTGCTGGGCCTGGTTGTACTCCACCATGTCGTACAGCGCGTCGTACAGCGGCATAAGATAGGGATGGATTTTCTCGGCGATGTCGCCCGGCAGGTAGCCCAGTTTTTCGCCGGCTTCCACCGCGGGGCGGGTCAGGATGATACGCTGGTATTGGTGCTTGAGGAAGGCCTCCACCGCCATGGCTACGGCGAGATAGGTCTTGCCGGTTCCCGCCGGCCCGATGGCCAGCACCATATCGTGGTCGCGGATCGACCGGATCATTTCCCGCTGGTGGGTTCCCTTGGGGGTGATGAACCCTTTTTTCGGGGAGACGGTGATCCGCTCGCTGAACAGGGAGATCAGGTCCACTTCCGGGTCTTCCGCCGCCAGCCGGATAGCGAATTTGATATCGCCGTTCTGCAATTTCTGGCCCTGGCCCATCATCTCCTGCAGTTGCAGGAGCAGGCGCTCGACGGCTTCGACGTCCCTCGGTTCGCCGGTGATTTTGATATGGTTTTCCCGGGTGGTGATGCGGACGTTGAACTTCTTTTCGATCTGTTTGAGGTTGAGGTCCTGGGTTCCGAAGATATCCGGAATATACTGGCCGGTTTCGAGGAGTAAATCTCTGGTGGTGGAGTCGTTCAAACGGTTCAATTCCCTGCGAGTGATTAATGCCATTATAGCTCTTGGCTTTCGGCGATGTCAAATCCGGAGACCATTCCTATCCTTTATTTTAAAAAGGGTTATGGTTGAGCCATATAGGACCCTCCGCTACCCGCGGTGGCCCGCGATCAGGCTCAGAAACTCACTGCGCGTACTGGGATTGGATTTGAAAAATCCCAGCATCGAGCTGGTGATGGTGTAGGCATTCTGTTTTTCCACGCCCCGCATGGACATGCACAGGTGAAGCGCATCGATCACCACGGCGACGCCTTTCGGTTTCAGAATTTCCTGCAGGCAGTTGGCGATCTGGGTGGTGAGCCGCTCCTGAACCTGCAGGCGGCGGCCGAAGGTTTCGACGATCCGTGGAATCTTGCTGAGTCCGATGATTTTGCCGTCGGGCAGATACGCCACGTGGCATTTCCCGAAAAACGGAAGCAAATGGTGCTCGCACAGGCTGAACACGTCGATGTCTTTCACAATCACCATTTCGTCGGTGTTGGGATCTTCATACAGGGCGTCGTTGACCAACTCCTCGATATTGACCCAATACCCGCTGGTCAGGAATTTCATCGACTTGGCGACGCGTTCCGGGGTGTTTTGCAGGCCCTTACGCGAGGGGTCCTCACCCAGTTCAACCAGTAATTTTTCAATCAACTCTTTCACGGGAATTTCCTCTGTAAATTACGAAATTGCGCTCGGATTCGTACAGTTTGATTTCGTGCAACTCACCGCCTTCCAGTTTGGATTCCAGCACCTCCCAGAAATGGATGGCCAGGTTTTCCGCAGTGGGAATGATGTCCTTTAAAAAGGGCACATCGACGTTCAGGTTCTTGTGATCCACCTTCAGGATGATCTCTTCATTGACCAGCTTTTTGAGCACCTTGAGGTCCAGCACCATCCCGGTTTCGGGATGCACCTCGCCCCTGACGGTGACTTCCATCACATAGTTGTGGCCGTGCCCGTTGGGGTTGCTGCACAGGCCGAAGACTTCCGCGTTTTTTTCATCGGAGTATTTGGGGTTGAACAACGTGTGGCTGGCGCAGAATTCGAGTTTTCGAGTGATATAAATCATACCTATTTCAGGTATTTCCGTTTGTTGTCGGTGATATGAAATCCGGGTCCGTACAGATGGAACGTGGAGTTGGAAATGGTTTTTTGGAGCTTGCCTCCACAATGCTCACAGGTGTCCAGAGGGGGATCGTCTGTTTTTTGCAGCGCCTCCGTGTGCTTTTTGCATTGTTGGCACTGGTACTCATAAATGGGCATGAACTATTCCTCCAAAAATCAATACAATCTCCGCCATTCATTTTTTATTATACCATCCGGGACCCAGTGTATTTCCTGTTTTTCCTCCCGCAACTGCCTCCGAAAAATTTTAAGGGTTTTCAAGATATTATCCTTTAACCCCTCTGCAATAAAGACTTTTGTGGGTAAAGTGAGCCCGAATTCCTGCTCGTAGATTCCGACCATGATCCCGACGCCGTCGGTCAGAATCTGGAGGATGATGAATTTCTCCAGCCAGTGTTTTTTCTGCACGGCCTCCGGCATCATATAGGTGAAATTCTCCTTCTTACTGCCGGACCGCATGACCGCTTTGCCCGATTCGATTTTCTTGAAACCCAGCGACTGGACGGTTTCTTCCAATTCGGGGAAGATCATCTTCCTGGGAAAGATCACCAAGCCGAAGTTTTCCGGATTGGAGTAGAGCTGATATTCATACCCGGAACCCGCCGTTTTTCCTGAGACGGGCAGGGCGAGGACCAGCACCCATGCCCAAACGGTGACGGCCATTCGTGTCTGGAGGTGTCTTTTCATTGATTCCCTTTCCGGGGATTTCCCGGTTATTCCTGGATCTCGGTCTGGCTGAAGAAATAGGAAATTTCAAACGCCGCGTTCTCGGCGGAGTCCGATCCGTGGACGGAGTTTTTTTCGATATCGATGGCGAAATCCTTGCGGATGGTGCCCGCGTCCGCGTCTTTGGGGTTGGTGGCGCCCATCAGCTTCCGCCATTCCGGGATGGCGTTATCGCGGGCCATGACCATAAGCACGACCGGACCGGTGCACATGGAAGCGGTCAGGTCCTTGAAGAAGTGCCGGTCCTTGTGAACATTATAAAACCCTTCCACGACGGGCAGGGTCAAACGCGTCCGTTTCATGGCCGCAATGCGGAATTCGTTGGATTCGATCCGGTCCAGAATTTTTCCAATGAGATTGCGTTCGACCGCATCGGGTTTGATGATCGCCAGCGTTTTTTCCATAATTTGAATGATACTCCCCGTTAAAATATATGGTTGATCCGGATAAAAAAAAGGTATTTGGGCGTGGCCCAAATACCTTTAAAATTCCAATCGGAAATATTATCTCAGAACCACGCCGACGCGTTTGATCACAAACCGGTCTTCCAGGTTTTCGATCCATGTCATTTCGATGGCGTTCTTTTTTGCGACTTCATCACAAATATAAACACAGATTTCGCAGGATTTGCACCGGTCCACCGAGACGTAGGCCGACTTGTCCTGTTCGCTGTAATTGATGCAATTGGATTCCGGACAATACGTCGTACAGAGGTGGCAATTGGATTGGGAGCAGATATCCTTATTTACGTCAGCAATGTAATACATGATTTCTCCAGTAAGTGCTCGTTAAACAGCAACCGTTTTTTCTTCTGATTCCGCGTGAACGCCCCATTTGTGATCGACAGCGTATTGGTACGCCGCCATGAGCGCGTCCGTGTTCGCCTGGAGCAGTTTCGCCTTTTTGGCGAATTTCTTTTCGATGACGCTGTCGAGGGCGGCGGTTCCGCCGGAAACAACGATCCCTTTCCCGATGAACCGGTCCTTAACGGATGCTTTCAGCGAATCCGTGTCCGGCATGCCAAGAATGGCGGCGATGGCGCCACACATGCACATATTGGTGGCCAGCTCGGTTTTGGCGACCTCATTCGCCATTTCCGTGGCGGGAATGTAATAAATCCGGGCTCCTTTCTCTTTCAGCTCGCGCGTTTCGTCCGGAACGAAATTGATCGGCTTTTTGTTGTTGATCAAGACGACACCGTTATCCTTCAATCCGGTGTAGAACGGCATGGTGTAGGATTTACCCAGAGTGATGACCTGTTCGCTGAAAATCATCAGCACGTTAGGATAAACGATTTCTCCGATTTCGTAGATCACTTCATTGGAAATCCGCACATAACTTTCCACGGGGGCGTTGCGTTTTTCCGAACCGAAGAAGGGCACCAGGGAACTGAATCCCTTGGAAATGACCACCCCGTTGCTCAGGATATGAGACGCGGTGACGACACCCTGACCGCCCAGTCCGGCCATACGCACATTGTAACGTTTAACTTCTGACATGGGTTTGCAACCTCCTCGTTATTTTTTGGCTTTCGCTTTGGCTAGTTCTTTGTGTTTCTTTTCAACTTCGGTGATGTAGGCTTTGGCGTCGTCTGTCATAAATTCTTCGAAACCATACCGGTCCTTTTCCACATCGAAGGCATCCTGCATAACATCGGGAGTGGGGATGGCATATTCAATGTTGCAGGAGGTATAGGCCTGAATGTACGTGGGGCCGACTTCCCGCGCGATCAGAACCGCCCGGCGGATGGTGCGCATAACGCGGGAAGGATTGGTCGGTGCGATTTGCACGATATAGACGCAACCGGCAACCTTGGCCAGACTCAGGGCATCGATTTTATCGACCTCTTTTCCCCGGGGAGCCATTTTCAGAACTTTCCCCTTCAGAGTCATGCCGCTCTCCTGACCGCCGGTGTTGCCGTACACTTCGTTGTCCAGCATGATGGTGGTGAATTTTTCCCTGCGGAACCAGGAATGCATGAGGCCCTGGAACCCGATATCGATCAATCCGCCGTCTCCGGCCATGACCACCACGTCTTTGAACTGATTGGGAAAGCGCAGTTCCAGGCCGCGTTTCAGCCCGGAGGCCACGGAGTTGCTGTCGCCGTAGTTCCCGTAAATAAACGGAATGTTGGCTTGGGCGATGATCAGCCGTCCGCAACCGGCGGTCCCGACATTGATGGTGTGTTCCGGGTTGGGCAGAGCCATCATGACCAATCGGATGAACAGGGTCATGGCACAGCCGGCGCACATGGGATGCTCTTCGACGAGTTCCTTGAATTTGCCCATTTCACTGACTTTCACCTCACGGCCGTACTGACCGTGTTTGATCAGATCCCGGTATTCGATGGGCAGCAGTTCTTCAAAACCTGGAGAAGGCCTGATAGTTTCTAATGACATGGTTTAGTACCTTTCTATATATAAATTCCGTTAGTTTCAATTAAGTAGAAATAACAGTGTCTTTAAAAAGGAAAACTCAGGTTCTCCCTGAAATACGTGGTGAATGATCGGCCAAACGTCGTCAGTATAATCAAATGACCGCCGCGATTCAACCTCCGATGATTGAACTTATTTGCGGGCTTTCGCCAGCCATTCCAGAATTATTTCGGTCGGCATGCTCATGCCCCCGTAAACGCGCGGTCCCGCAATAATTTCAGCGGTGATTAGGCCGTACAGGGTGGAGCACAATTCCTTGTGCAACCAGCCCGCCTGGTTGAATTCCGGAACCAGAATCTTTTTGGCGTTTTTCAAAGCCGCAAGGATCTCTACTTTTGGCCAGGGACGGATGGTTTTGATTTTAATCAATCCGACTTTCCGTCCGGCTTCCCCTTCCTGGCGAACCGCTTCCCGCGCCTGGGAAACACAGGCGCCGGAGGAAACGACGAATATCTCGGCATCGGGATTGATCACTTCGATCAGATCGCCGAGGTATTTTCTCCAGTACTTGGCGGAACGCTCAACCGCCGCAAAGACTTCCTGCTGCCAGCTGGCGTGCATGTGGTAACTGATGAAGTTACTCTTCTGAATAGGGGAGTCACGGGAAATACGCGCCGGCGGATTTTCGTTGTCCATCGACGGGACCGCGTTACGCCAGCCGTCGCGCGGCGGCAGTTTATAATCTTGAGAAAACATGGCCACCTGGCCGCGGGCGTGGGTGACGAAGAAACCGTCCACCGAAACCACGGCCGGCAAGGTGACGTCCACTTCCTCCGAGACCATGAACGCGGCCAGGGTATAATCGAAAAAGTCCTGCTGGTTTTCGGCATGGGCGTGCAGAATACCGGTGTTCAGCAGGAAGGAAATTTCAATATTGTCGGGCTGGATGGCCAGAGGAGTGTTGATGACGCGGCACATGTTCATCAGCACCAGCGGGGTGCGCGCTCCCGGCCACGAAGAAATGGCTTCCATGCCCCGCATGAGACCGGGTCCGGCGGTCGCCGTCAACGCCCGCACACCGGCGCGGGACGCTCCGCCGATGGCGGACATCACCCCGATTTCTTCCTCACCCCGGTAATAATCCTTGATATAACCCTCGTCATAAAGGTAACCCGCCTGTTGCATGGTTTCACTCTGCGGGGTGATGGGATAGGAAATGGCAATATCTACATTGGCACGGCGGATGGCTTCGCGGGCCGCTTCACTACCGGTGATAAACTCAGTTTCCCGCGGTGCTTCGTGGAACAGCCACTCGGGGTCCTTGACCTCCTGTAAATCCCCCTTCGGTACCCAGTCGGCTTTGATTTGGGTGCTTTGAGACATAACAACTCCTCTATTTTAAAGCTATTGGCGTGACTTCAATATAGCTGATAATGATTAATTCGAAAGTCTAAGGAACCGTGGGCAAAGCAAGGACCTGTGGTGCCCACTTGTCTAAATAAGTGCTACAAAATATCATGATTACAAGGACAATACAATTTTAATAAGCACATTTTATTTGGAAATGGTCATTCCCTTTTCGCCACGGATGCTCCGGTCGGGAACCGCCTGCCATCGGAGCCCCTGAAAGTCAAAAAACCGCTTAAAATTCAATTAGTTAATCAAGTATTGTGGGATGCGGAAGGCGCTTGGATCAAGTTCATGGCGAAACGTTTGTGCAACGAGCCTTAAGGCCGGGGGTTGGCTTCTTCCAGGAACCGAATCGGGCTCATTTTTCCAGCATCTTTTCCAGGTCCTGGAGCTCCTTGAAGTATACGAACGCTTTGTCCAGAAATTCATTCAACGATTTGTCGTTGTAAAACTTGAAAGTTTTGTCCGCCAGTTCCGTGGTGTGGCACAGGTCGTATTTCAGGGTGCCGGCATCCCGATATTTAATGACATCCACCTCCCAGTGAATCCGGGAGACGTCTTCCTGCGGGCTAGTGACCGCCACGATGCCATAATCATTCACCCGGTACAGGAATTGCGTGCCCCCCCCACCGTTGGGTTCGATGCGGGTGAGTACCTGGTTTTCCTGGGTTAACATGAGAAGCTCCTAAATCAGGCGGTTGGCCCGAAAACCGTTGTATTCACCGGGTCATTTAGTATAAATTCAATAAGGTTCCTGTCTGCTGGAGACAAGCTTATCAAAGATTCGGTTGAAATCAAAATCTTTGAACGATTAATTGGAAAACCCGAGTGGAAAATCCTATGAAACCAATTGAGTTGAATAATCCTGCGGAAATAGAAGAGTTTCTCGGTAAAATCAGTTTTACCGGAAAAGGCTTTACTTCCGAGGCCCTGCTGTTGCAGGTTTATGAGGCGGGGCTGGATTATCCGGACTTTTTAAAGGCGGAAGGGGAGGACCCCGGAGCCAGTTACGACGGCCAGTCCCCGGCTTGGGCCAAGTATCATATCCGCCAGGGCAAACGGGTGTTCATGGTGTATGGTGGGGACAAACGTGAACGCAGGACCCATTTTTCCGAGACCCCCTGAGCTTTTTTTCATCTAAACCCTACCAGCGAATCCTGAGAGCCGATGCCCGCTCAGCCGTGCCTCTCGTGGATTCAATAATCATTTTGGAGAACGCGTATCATGCAGTTTGACAAGGAAACCCAAATCCACATTCTCCGGGTTGCCGGCGAACGGGCCGGCGGCGGCGATATCGCCGAAGTCGACCAGAGGATCGCTGAGGTGATGAATATGCATCCCGAATTCGACGCCACTTGGGAAATGGGCGATATGGCCATCTACCCCCAGGAAATCGACGGCAAGGTTATTAATCCCTTTGTGCACACCGTCTGGCACGTCATGGTGGACAAGCAGATTCATGACGAATCGCCGGAGTTCGTGGCCGAGACCTATAACCGCCTGATGAAGGAGGGATTGGATTCGCATGAGGCCCTCCACGCGATCATTGGCATCTATGCGGAAATATACTATAGCAACTTCCGCAAGGGGGATTCGTTCAGCAACCTGGATTACGAGACCAACCTCGCCCGCCTGTCGGTCAACACCGAAAACCCCAAGGAATAATCACTCCGACTGGCCGGGTTTGAGCGGTTCGTGGCACACCTCGCAATGGTCGAGGTTGTAGTCGTTGGGGTGCATGCATTTCGGGCATTGCAGGGTCTTTTCTTCCCGGTAGGTTTGATGAAACGGCGTGAGGCATTTTTCGCACCACGCCGACTGCGTCACGTTCTCCGTCCCGCAATTTTTACAAACACGTTTCTCGCTCATGGTTTTGGGATGCTGAAAACCGGATGCGGGATTTTTATTTTGGAGGGGAAAGGGGATCTCTGAGGTCCGCCCGTCTTACAGACAGCGGGCGATGGTCTTGCCGAGGTCGGCCGGGCTCTTCACCACCTTGATGCCGCACTTTTTCATCACCTTCATCTTGCTTTCCGCGGTGCCCTGTCCGCCGGAGATGATGGCGCCGGCATGGCCCATGCGCCGTCCCGGAGGAGCGGTCTGGCCCGCAATGAATCCCACCACCGGTTTGGTGATGTTCTTCTTGATGAAGTAGGCTGCTTCCTCCTCCGCCGTTCCGCCGATCTCACCGATCAGGCAGATCGCCTTGGTAGTCCGGTCTCTCTGGAACAGCTTCAACGTGTCGATGTAGCGGGTGCCGATGATGGGATCGCCGCCGATGCCGACACAGGTCGACTGGCCGATGCCCAAAGCCGTCAACTGGCCCACCGCTTCGTAGGTCAGGGTGCCGCTGCGGGAGATGATGCCGACGTTGCCCTTTTTATGAATATGCGCGGGCATGATGCCGATCTTGCATTTGCCCGGCGAGATGATGCCCGGGCAGTTGGGTCCGATCAAACGCGAACCGGAATCCTTGATATAGTCGTACACCTCCACCATGTCGTACACTGGAATGCCTTCGCTGATGCAGATGATCAGAGGCACGCCCGCGTCGGCGGCTTCCAGGATGGCGTCGGCCGCAAACGCCGGAGGGACGAAGATCATGGTCGCGTTGGCCTGGGTCTTGTCCACCGCCTGTTTGACGGTATTGAACACCGGAACATCGTCCATCACGGTCTGGCCGCCCTTGCCGGGGGTGACGCCCGCCACCAAATGGGTGCCGTATTCCCGGCACTGCCCCGCATGAAACAGGCCTTCCCGGCCGGTGATGCCTTGCACCAGCAGTCTTGTTTTTTCGTCAACCAGTATGCTCATTGGATCGCCTGCACCGCTTTCTTGGCGGCATCTTTCATGCCTTGGCCGATGATGAAGTTGAGGCCGGAGTCCTTCAGGATTTGGTGACCTTCCGCCATATTGGTGCCTTCCATACGGATTACCACCGGAATTTGAAGGTTGATTTTCTTCGTCGCCGCGACCACACCCGCCGCGAGGATGTCGCACCGCAGAATGCCGCCGAAGATGTTGATCAAGATCGCTTTGACTTTTTTGTCGGAAACGAGGATGCGGAATGCGTTTTCGATCTGCTCCTCGTTCGCGCCGCCGCCCACGTCGAGGAAGTTGGCCGGTTCGCCTCCGGAATGCTTGATGATGTCCATCGTCGCCATCGCCAGGCCCGCCCCGTTGACCATGCAACCGATGTTGCCGTCCAGTTGTATGTAGTTGAGGTTATGCTTGCTGGCTTCGATTTCGTTGGGGTCTTCCTCGTCCAGGTCGCGGAATTCCTGCGTGTCCTTGTGGCGTGCCAGCGCGTTGTCGTCGATATCGATTTTCGCGTCGAGGGCCAGCACCCCGTCGTCCCCGGTGATCACCAGCGGATTGATCTCCAGCATGGACAAATCCTCTTTCACGAAACACTGGTACAGATTCATGATGAAGGGGACGGCCTTTTTGAGCGCTTCGCCTTTGATGTTCAGCGCGAAGGCGATTTTGCGCGCCAGGTAGGGTTTGACGCCGACCACGGGGTTGATGACTTCCGTAATGATTTTTTCCGGGGTTTCGGCGGCGACCTCTTCGATTTCCATGCCGCCGGCCTCGCTGGCCATGATCATCACCCGGCTGGTCTGGCGGTCGATGAGGAGGCTGATGTACAGCTCCCTGGCAATCTCCATACCCTCTTCGATCAGCACCTTGCGGACCAGTCGGCCTGCCGGCCCGGTCTGGTGGGTGACCAGGGTCATTCCCAGAATATCGCCGGCGTGCTGTTCGGCTTCCTGCGGGCTCTTGGCGAGTTTGACGCCGCCGCCCTTGCCGCGTCCGCCGGCGTGAATCTGCGCCTTGACCACCACCACCGGCGTGCCGATTTCCTCCGCCGCGCGGACCGCCTCGGATTTGTCGTGGATCAGTATTCCGTTGGGGACGGGAACGTTGTATTTCCGAAACAGTTCCTTGCCCTGGTATTCGTGGATGTTCATAAACGCGTCTGCCTTGAAACCGGATTTCGGTGAATTATTCAGATGGGAGGCAAACTTTTATCACAAGTGTTTTCATTTGTCAAAAAAAGCTGATGGGTCCTGATAGCGTGGCGCCGCCGTAAGTTTTTTAAAGATAAAGGGGGTGAAAAGAACGAAGGAAGGATTCAGCACCGGGCCGCGAAACGGATTCCTGGAGGCCCAGGTTCCGGCGGGGCCGACGGCTCGGGAGCGGTTTCGGCGAGGCGGCTCCAGGCATCGCGCAGGGGTGACATAACTTTGACGATGGATTCCAGATAAATTTTTTCTGAAGCGATGTTGGCCTGGAGCAACTGGTTCAAAACGAACTGATACAACTGCTCCAGGGTCTTGGAGAGATCGCCGCCCTTTTTCAGGTCCAGTGCCAGCGACAATTCGTTGATGATGTCCTGAGCCTTGAGGATATGGGTGCTCTGCCCGGCCACGTCTTTTTGATCCATGCACTGCATGGCCTTGTTCACCGCCTGCAGCGCCCCGTCGTACAGCATCAGGATCAGTTGCGCCTGATTGGAGGTGGCAATGTCATTGGTCTGGTAACTGCGTAATCCGTGGTGCGGTGCCATGTGTGCTCCCTGTCTTGTGCGCGAAGTCCGGTTTAATTCTGCCGGTCGAAAAAGCTCGACAGATTCTGCAACGCCTGCTGGAACGCGTTTCGCTGGGCGTCGAGCCTGCCCAGAATGATTTCCAGATTGATAAATTCCTGCCGAATCTTTTTTTCAAATAATTCCAGACGGTCGTCCATCCTCAGCAGGGT
>Ga0209980_10000100_pt1 | contig 41272 bp, 39 predicted proteins | sample CR02metaG_FD_183611 | JGI IMG/M metagenome (GOLD analysis project Ga0209980, IMG submission 183611) | Deep subsurface microbial communities from Mariana Trench to uncover new lineages of life (NeLLi) - CR02 metaG (SPAdes) (version 2) | ecosystem: Environmental > Aquatic > Marine > Ocean trench...
TCTTTGATTGTTTTTGCCATACTTATTGCCATTTCCCCATTCTAGGGGAAACCGCCATAAGTCCTTGCACATTACCTCGGGGGCTTGACATTATTCCATGGCGAGAGCTTTAAGACTTTCATTCAAAGATGCCTGCTACCATATCATCTCACGAGAAAAACAGAACAGATAAAAATGTTCTATCCGAATAAAGATTTAGAATGAGGTATAATTCATAAATGTTGATTGTTGAGATACGGCTCCCTATTGTACTCTTGAAATCATACATTTGTATGATAAAATGAAATAATTTAAAAGGAAGTGAGAATGGAAACTGAAGCAAAACTTGAGGAATTATTTGTTAATGGAGCCGAAGCCTTAGTAATAAAACTTCATGAGTTAGGAATAAAGGATATTTTCGGTGTTACCGGTGGAGCTTCATTAGAACTTTTTGATAAATTAGGCGATGTTGGACCAAAATATGGCATAAGATTGATTGATACTGCTAAAGAAGACGGAGCTGGGTTCGCAGCTCAAGGGTATGCAAGATCTTCAGGAACAATCGGTGTATTCTACACTACTTCAGGACCAGGAGCAACCAATGGAATGTCTCCTGTTACTGATGCCAAGTTAGACTCAATACCAATTTTATTTATTACCGGACAAGTACCCACGTTCCTGATTGGGAAAGATGCGTTTCAAGAAGCACCAGTTACTGACATGACCATCCATACAACAAAGGACAGCGTTCTTGTACGGCAAATTGACACAATAACTGAATGGATAGATTACGGATATAAGCTTGCTATGGGTACAAAAGATGTATCTCCATCTGAAAGAAGACAAGGTCCAGTTCACATTGATATACCAAAAGATTCTTCTCAGACAATGATTGATTATAACAAATTAAAGCCATTTGATTTTGGTAAGCACCCAGAATTTAATATTGATGAAAAAGTTGATGAAATTTTTAAACAATTTAAAAAATCCAAGAGACCAATTGTATATGCTGGCGGAGGAATAATTTCTTCTGGGGCTTCAAGCGAATTAGTTAGATTATCAAATTATACAACCTTACCAGTTACAACTACTGTAATGGGAATTGGAGGATTTCCAGGAAGTCACAAAAATAGTATTGGCATGTTGGGTATGCACGGAACTGCATATGCTAATTTTGCTATTAATGGATCTCCAAACGGAAAATATAAAGATGGTGCGGATTTTATATTAGCTATCGGAGTCAGATTTGATGACAGAGTTTGTGGAGATTTTGAAAAATTTGCACGAAATGCGTATATAGCGCACATTGACATCGATCCTAAGGAAAATGGTAAGAATAAAAAGCCAAATATATTTGCACATTCTGATGCAAATTATTTTCTCAAGAAACTAAACAACAAAATAGAAAAAAATAATTTTAGACCAAACATTTCTGAATGGTGGAACCACATTGAAAAATTAAAAAGAAATTACCCCTTATTTTTTGATCAATGGCAAGATACCAATACTGGAAATGAAATTCCCACTCAATTTGTTCTTAAGGAATTATATGATTTAACAAAAGAAGATCACCCAATTGTAACAACAGGAGTTGGCCAACATCAGATGTGGGCTGCTCAATACTTTCTAGTTGACAAGCCTAGACACTTTTTAACCTCAGCAGGATCGGGAACTATGGGATTTGGACTTCCTGCGGCAATGGGAGCTCAAGTAGCGAATCCAGATAAGCTAGTTATGGATTTAGATGGTGATAGGAGTTTTTGGATGACTGCTAATGAACTCGAAACAATTGCAAGATATGATCTTCCTGTGAAAATTGTTATATTCGATAATACAGGCCATGGCATGGTAAGGCAGTGGCAAGACAATACTTATGATGGAAGGTACATAGCTTCCGAGTATAATAATATCAATTATGCTAATTATGCTAGATTATTTGAGGACTTAGGAAAGATTCCCTTAAAAAGTAGACAGATTAAGTATGAGAAGGATGTCAGAAATGCCCTTAAAGAAATGATAAATTATGAGGGTGCTTATTTATTACATATAAAAGTAAGATTCGAGCATTGCAGACCAATGATTGAGTCAATGAAATCTATAGAACATATTAAGCTGCAGGAAAAATACAGCTAAGTAATGTATCTTCAGAGCAAGAAATATCAACTATGAAAGAGGAGCAAAAACTGAACACAACATAAAGCCCGATTTTCTGTTTCCCGGAAGTATTGAATATCAGAACAAATCTTTTCCTGAAAACTGCTTGACTATGCTTGGTATTAAAACAACTTGCAAGGACAGGTGGCGACAAGTGCTGAATGAAGCTGCCAGAATAAAATCTAAACATATTCTGATACTGGAACCCGGAATAATTGATAACTAGACGGACGAGATGGAGGGCAACAATTTGCAACTGGTTGTACCCAAGAGCCTGCGTTCATCATATAGCAAAAACCGGCAACAATGGCTTTTCTGTGTTGAGGATTTAATTAAGCTGGTATCGGAGAGACAAGAGGTTGACGAAATAAATTTATACCAATAATCTCTTATTCTATTTTAAAAGTCATGGACAACCGGGAAACTAATGCGACATGGAAATATCATAACATCACCAAACACCCGGGTATGCCACCGCATTACATGGACTGGGAAAACCAACCCATACCATTTAAGATCTATAAAAATCTTGACCCTATTAAAATCCCAGAAATACAGACACTCTCAGAATCTACTGCATTAACTTCATTATCAAAGAGTTTTACTGATACAGGAAGTGAACATGTCCCGTCCCTGAGTGCTCTTGGCCATTTGCTGTATCTATGTGCAGGTATAACAAAGAAAGTTAAGTATCCGGGAGGTGATACTTATTTTCGTGCCGCTGCATGTACCGGGGCACTGTATCATATAGAAATATATATAGTAACTTCTGATATAAAAGGACTCGACGCGGGAGTTTATCATTTCAGCCCGCATGACTTTTCATTGCGAAGGCTGAGAAAGGGAGACTTCAGGGGATTTCTTGCAGGTGCAACTGCAGGAGACGAGTCGATTGCTACAGCTCCTTTTACAGTTGTGTGTACAAGCACTTTCTGGCGTAATTCTTGGAAATACCAGGCACGTGCATACAGGCACACTTTCTGGGACAACGGGACTATACTTGCGAACCTACTTGCAGCGTCCTTTGCATACGGAATACAGTCCAAAATAGTATTAGGTTTTATAGATACAGTTGTAAATAAACTGCTGGGACTAGATACTGAAAAAGAAGTTGCTGTCAGTCTTATCCCTCTGGGTAAATTAAGAACACAGGTGCCCGTATGTAAAGAAGAAATGGAGGAAATACATTATGAGGCAGAGGCGCTTTCTAAAACTGAAGTTGATTACCCCTCGATTAGAGAAATCCATTCGGCTTCGTCTCTGACAACTGAAAAAGAGGTTAGTAAATGGAGCAGGGGAGGTTATAAACATAGCTATCCCAAACCAAAAGGGAAAACCTTTCGGCTGAGACCGGATGATGACAAAGAAATTGATAGGCCATCGGATACACTTGAAAATACAATTTTAAGGCGTGGTTCTACGCGCAAATTTGACCGTGTTCCTATAACATTCATACAGTTAAGCAATATTCTTTATCGTTCAACGAGGGGAATTCCCGCAGATTTTCTAAAATCCCCGGAGTCAACCCTCAATGATATATATCTGATTGTAAATGATGTGGAGGAAATTCCTCAGGGTTCCTATTTTTATAACAGGGGTAGAAATGTACTTGAGCTATTAAATGAAGGTGATTTCAGAAGGAAAGCCACACAGCTTGGGCTTGGTCAGGAACTGCCAGGAAACGCAAGCGTGGATGTTTTTTTTCTTGCGGATTTAACTAACGTCCTTAATGAATTTGGAAACCGCGGCTACAGGGCAGCCCAGCTAGAAGCTGGGATAATCGGCGGTAAACTTTATCTTGCAGCCTACGGACTCGGGCTTGGGGCGAGCGGACTTACATTTTTTGATGATAATGTGACAAGATTTTTTTCTCCTCATGCCCAAGCTAAGAGTACTATGTTTCTTGTTGCTCTGGGAAAATCTGAATAAAGTTCTGTAATAGAAGGGTGTAAAAGTTTAGCGTTTTAAAGCACGATATACAGTTCTGGCTATAATTTGTTTTTAAATTCCAGCATGCCCTGCCCCCTATAATAGGTCAATAAGTTAAGTTAGATTTTTGACAGAAAACCCTATATACAGGAGAGCAGTATAATCAGGATGGATATGAAATGTTTTGTCTTATTCATAAATCCAACTTAAACTCGGCTTGACAAAAGGGGAGCACTACGCTTAATAGTTCCATAATTCTTATGTTCCTGATATCTCTTTTAAAGTTTCTATAACTTTTTGGAGTTTTGGTTTATTAAGTGAGTAAATTCTGTTTTGTTTTACCTTTCGTTCTTTAACTAGACCTGCTTCTTTTAATATTTTTAAATGATTTGAAATGGTAGGTTGTGAAATCTTGAACCTGCGTGCTATATCCCCGGCATTTGCGTCTGCTTTCCCTAAAATAGTTAATATTTTTCGTCTTCTCTCGTCACTAATGGCTTTAAAGGAACACACCATTTTTACAACCTCCTATGTGGAATGTGTAATTAGCTAATTATGTAAATAGAATATATAGGATAATGCTTAAAAAATCAAAACATTCTAATAGAAATTTATTTTAGAATTTTTCTTTTAGTCCTCGCAACTAGGGCTACTTTGTACCCTTCACGGGGAAATTTATGACCTAGTGCTGAGCCTAGCGCGGGACCAACCCCAATAATTACAGCTACTTCGCTATCTCCCCTGATTATTTTGATACCTCTTTAGAAGTTTGATAAAATTCTATTCAAATGGAGCCTGTATAGAGTAGATTCAGATTAACGCTAATTGACAATCATATTGTCAACAGACCATTTGCCCCCGCCCTTTATTAGAACTACCAAACTTAAACCTAGAGCAAGCAAATGATATTCGAATCCCTCTCCAGCCTGGTTTCCAAACCAGTTCATAAAGAAGCCATTTTGTATATGCACCATAAAGATGGCTCCTAGCATTATTAGAGTGATTCCAAAGGCTGCCAATCTGCTAAAGAAACCGAGAATAAGACCTAGTGCGCCGAATGATTCAGCAATAATAATAAGTATTGCTACTGCAGATGGAAGGCCGCTACCGACAAAGAAGTCTACAGTGCCTGAAAAGCCTGCGCCCCCGAACAGTCCTAATAGCTTTTGTAAGCCGTGGGGTAGTATAACAATACCTAGAGAAATTCGAGCTATAAATAAACCAATATCATCATTTGTATGGAGTAATGAGCTTAACATTTGCTTTCTCCTTTTATGAAATTTATTAAGTAATAGATTCTATCTTATTATTAGCTCTTTAATCAAGGCTGTTTGTTTTTTATTGTCCTTTTTTTCAGTATTATTAATTTTGTATATTTGATGCGAGCAGCCGTATATAGCTATTAATATTCAACATAGATAAGTTATGGGACTATATTGCGCGCCTTCATAGTAGATAGGGCCTGATCTTCAATCCTCATTCTTCTTTTAAGCAATACTAGGTTCAACAAGGTAAATATCATAGAAGTTATATAGCAAGAGAAAATTAGTGGTATAACTGCAATTTCTAGTATTACCGAGAGATAATTAGGATGATTTAAGTATTTATACGGGCCGGTTCTTATAGGGCTTGTATTTGGAGTTACCAGAATCTTAGTGTTCCAATAGTATCCCAAAGTACTGATTGCCCAGTATCTAAGAATTTGCGCAATTATAAATAATATAAGAAGTGGAACCCAAAAGTTACTAAGAGTTCTAGCTAATAGTATGTATTCAGAAATAAGTGAGATGAAAAAGAATATGTGCATTAGCACTATTACCTTATATCCTTTCTCGTCATACTCTACGGCTCCCTTGACTCTAGCAACTCTTTCATTTCGTTTTGCTAAGAGAAGCTCCGAAACACGTTGAACTAATAAAAAGGTTAGGAAAATCCAAAATGGGTTCATACAGTTTCAAATAATATGATTTCAGAGCTAAATCCGGGGCCTAAGGCAGAGATAATACCATATTCTCCCGGGTTATATTCTTTCTCGTCCATTAATTCTTTCAGTACGTAAAGAACTGTAGGAGATGACATATTTCCATGTTCTCTTAATACTTTTCTAGAATGTTTAAATGTTCCTTCTGGGAGCCCTAGAGACCCTTCGTATTCTGCAAGAACTTTTGCCCCTCCAGGATGAACAATATAATGTTTTAGATCTGCAGGTGACAAATTCTCAGTCTCGAGTAATTCTCCAATATTTGCCTTAACCTCTTTTCGTACAATGGTTGGAATATCCTTACTGAATATAGCTTTGAAACCCTCATCTACAATCTCCCACCCCATTACATTAAGGGAATCATAATATGTAGTAGATAAAGTATTAATCAAGCTTATAGAAGAAGATTGGTAGAGTTGATGTTCTTTCCCTGCGATCAGTGTAGCAGCGGCGCCATCTGAAAATAGGGCTAGCGACACGATATTGCTTTTAGAATAATCTTCTCTATGAAAAGCTAAGCTGCATATTTCCAGTGCTATCAATAGAACTGCACTTTTAGGGAAAGCTTTGGTATATTCAAACGCTCGAGTTAATCCTACAGCTCCCCCTGCACAACCAAGACCCCATATCGGGGTACGCTTTATGTGAGTATCAAGTTTTAGCTCGTTAATTAAATGTGCATCTACAGATGGTGTGGTAATTCCAGTGTTTGAGACAAAGATGATATGATCGAAGTCGTTTAAATGGGCATTTGCTTTTTCCAAGCAGTCATTAATTGCTGAAATAGATAATAATAGCGAGTTAGTTAAATATGATTCTGATCTTTCCATAAAGTTTTTAGGAGTATCAAACCACTGCCTTGTATGTACAAAGTGCCTTGTATCTATTAAGGAATTATCGAATACGCCCAACATTCTTTTGATGTATTGCTTGTTCTCTGAGAATAGTTCATATGCGAAGTTTTTCACTTCACATTGATTAAACTTATATGGGACGTGCGCTGTGCCTACTGAAATTATTCGCGACATTTTTCATCTGGGTAAAAATGTAAAATTCTTTTCTATTAAGTGTAGCTAAATATTTCGCAAAAACTCAATATAAATAAAAAGCCGCTATATACCTTTATGGTTAGTAGCGGCTTTTTATTTTAATCTAATATAATTATTACCAGCTTTCTAGCTGTGATCGATCCAGTATATAAAAAAGATCGAAAATTTACTGGGCTCTTAAAGCATTGGTTTCTTTCACCTTCAACGAATCAAGAAAATATTTCATACCGTCTATCTCTACATTGTTAAGAGAGTAAAGGCGATTCTGCTTTACCTTACGCTCGCTAACAATATCCGCCTCTTTTAAAATCTTAAGGTGATTCGATATGGCTGGTTTGGATATATCAAACTTGCTTGCTATCTCACCAGCAGCAGTCTCACCTTCGCTCAAAAATTCCAGAATTTTTCGTCTGGTATCGTCTGCAATGGCTTTGTATGGGCAACCCATTGTTAATTCCCTCCTATATTAAAAGATATTTACATAAATGTTAAGTTTAACAAATTTTCCATAGAACTTCTAGTACTATTTTGCATTTTTCAGTTTTTTAAATAATTTGTTTTATAGCTATGCATCAGGACTTATTATATAGAATAATGATTCAATAAGATAAAACAACATACTCTTAGTCTTTAGTATTATTTTCGTTATAAGTTTCAGGTGGTATGCTAATTTTATTATTGTACATATCAACTTAGTAGGAGGTGCATTCAATTGGAATTTATTTTGAGTAGAGTGAACATAGTAAAGCTCAAGGCGGATGTTCTAGTAATAGGAATTTTTAAAGGGCAAAGATATTCAGGTGCTGTTAAGAGTATTAATGATTCCTTAGGAAATGCGCTAAAAAACATATCAGAAGAAGAGAGATTTGAGGGTGATTTAGGGAAATCATTAATGTTATCTCGTACATTAGGAAAAATAGGGTCTAAAAGAGTGCTCATGGTTGGCTTGGGTGAGAAGACTGAGTTTTCAACTAATACTCTTAGAAAAATAGGGACCCTTGTAACAAACAAAGTTAAAGGTCTATCCTCTATTATTGCCTTTAGTTCTGAATTATTTAGGGGTCCGGGGCATATTTCAGCGCTTACAGAAGGGCTTCTTTTAGGCAGTTATGAATTTAACAAGTATAAGACAAATAACTCTGAGGGTAATGAAATCGAAAAGGTAATATTTGCTTCAAAGCAGGTCAAAGCATTTACTTTAAAAGAGGAAACGGACTTTGCGAGACTCATTTCCGAATCTACAAATCTCGCTCGCGATTTAGTTAACGAGCCCCCCGTATATCTTACTCCGAGGAAGTTAGCCGAAGTTGCTTCTCAGATTGCTAAGGATGGGGGCCTTAATTGTGAAATTTTTGACTATGCTGAGATTGAGAGAAGGGGAATGAATGGTCTTATGGCAGTATCAAGCGGAAGTGAAGAGCCTCCAAGGTTTATTCATCTCACTTATGAACCGCCGAGAAAGTCTAGGAGAAGTATTGCAATTGTGGGGAAGGGGATTACCTTTGATTCGGGTGGTTTATGTTTAAAGCCGCCTGACAGTATGCGTACGATGAAAATGGATATGGGCGGCTCAGCTGTAGTACTGGGTGTTATGAAGGCTATAGCGGTCTTGCAACCTTCTGTAAGAGTGCATGGTCTCATAGCCGCAAGTGAGAATATGACAGGGGCTAAAGCCTATAAACCTGATGATGTAATAAGAGCTTATAATGGAAAAACCATCGAAGTTATCAATACCGATGCTGAAGGTCGTATTGTTCTTTCAGACGCTCTTTGCTATGCTGTGGAACTCAAAGTGGATGAGATAGTTGATCTTGCTACTCTCACGGGTGCATGTATGGTCGGATTAGGGAGCTACACTGCAGGTGTTATGGGCAACAATCAGACATTGATAGATAAAATTAGAAAGGCTTCTGATTCTGTCGGGGAGAAAACATGGCAATTACCTATGGATGATGAACTCAGAGTGGAGATAAAAAGCAATGTCGCAGATATTAAAAACGCAGGGAGCAGGATGGGCGGAGCTATTACTGCTGCGATGTTTCTTGAAAATTTTGTTGGAGATGTTCCCTGGGCTCACATTGATATTGCTGGGCCTGCATTCTTAGAAAAGGGCAGTGATTGGAGCCCTAAGGGAGCTACAGGTTTTGGTGTCAGGACGATTATACAATACATAACGGGCAAATAATTACTTCATTATTTGTTTAAGTGTTTGAGGAGCTTTATTTATGGATTTTATTGATACATTGTTCGGTTCACTCAGTAAAGTTAATTTTGTAGAAATTGATCTTAGTGGAGAAATCCCGGAAGAGGAAGAAAAATCTTTATTGCCGACTATAGGCGCCAAGAAAAAGTTCACACTCTGGGATATAGAAAAAATCCTTACTGGTATAGAGAATAATCCAAAAATACTTGGAGCTATCGTCAAATTAAGTGAGCTGAGAGTAGGTTTTGCCAGGGCTAATCTGATCAGACAAAGGTTGCTTGATCTAAGAGCAAGAGGGAAAAAGATAATTGTGAATCTGCAGAGCGGGGGGAATATTGAGTATTTGATCGCTTCATCTGCAGACGCGATATATGTAGCCCCCTGGTCTATGTTGAATCTAATCGGTATTAAGGCCGAGGTAACTTTTTATAAGGATGCTTTGGATAAAATAGGGGTGCTAGCTCACATGAAGGGCTTTGGAGAGTATAAAAGCGCCTCTGAAGCATTTACCAGGGATTCAATGTCCGAACCCCACAGGGAGATGATCAATTCAATAATTGGTGATCTTGAGGACCAGCTTGAAGAATTCATTTCTGAAGGCAGGGGAATAAATATCAAAGAAGTAAAAAGCCTAATTGATCAAGGGCCTTATTTGGCGGATAGAGCATATGAAGCATCTCTTATTGACGGGGTTCTTTATGAAGGAGATTTGGAAGAAAGAGCATGCGAGCTAATAGGTACAAAATTACATCTCATAAAAGCGGGGAATTTTCTTAGAAGACTAAATATTAAAGATAAGATCCGCTTAGTGCTCGGCAAATTTAGTAGCAGATATCCTGCTATTGCTGTAATTGCTGATTCCGGAATGATAACTTTAGGTCGCAGCAGAGGAAGCGGGCCATTTAAAAGCCTAGGCTCTGATTCACTTATAAGGCTTCTTGAGCGAGTGTCTTCAGACCGAAATGTAAAAGCCATAGTTTTAAGAGTTTTAAGCCCAGGAGGGTCTGCTGTTGCTTCAGATCTAATATGTAAAAAGTTAGAGCAAATATCACAAAAAACTCCCGTCGTAATATCCATGTCGGATGTTGCCGCTTCGGGTGGTTATTTGATTTCACTTGGAGCTCAAAAAGTTGTCGCGGATTCTATGTCGATTACAGGCTCAATCGGTATAGTGTCAGGCAAGTTCGATCTAAGCGGGCTTTACAGTAAATTGGGTATAAAAAAAGAGTTCGTGATTAAAGGTAAGAAAGCCCTGATGTTTTCTTCGAGCAAAGGTTTTTCAAAGGATGAAGAGAGAAAACTGCTTGAGATAATGGAGTTTTATTACGGAGAGTTTGTAAGGAAAGTTTCTCTTTCAAGGAATATGGAACTGAGTAAAGCTGAGGAAGTTTCAAAAGGGAGGGTCTGGACCGGAAAGCAGGCAAAAGAAAGGGGGCTTATAGATGAACTGGGTGGTATTAATACTGCAGTTAAAATCTCTAAAAAACTGGCAGGTATATTTGAGGATCAACATTGTATTCTAAAATTTTATTCTGAACCAAGCGGTCTCCAGCTTTCTTCTTTATTCAAGGCCGGAGTTTTTCTAAATACATTTAGCGATATGATGGATAATTTATACTCTATGGAGCGTGAAAAAATTCTCACGCTTATGCCGTTTAATATTGATTTTAAGTGAATTTAGTAAAGCTTAAATTGTTTGTCCAGAATTAGATGGCTTAAATAACCGATTACAACCGGAGTGTAGTACTCGAGTCCTCCTACATGTAGTTCGGGTTTAATAATTGGTAATACTAAAAGAGGGGAGGGGATAATAAATGCGGCTGAGATCGAGTGTGTCCATCCTCTGTGCTTTCCAATAATGGGTAAAAGTGCGAAAAAACCAAGAAGTGCCGCTTCTTTAAAACGTCCTGAAATAAGAAAAATTCCATCCAGAATAATAAAAAATCCGTAGAATAATTTTTGTGCAAAACTACTTGTATCAATGTCAGGCCATATGGAGCCTAGTATACAAAGACCAAACCATATGAGAACATCATATGTGGGTTTGAAAGCGAAAAAAACAACGAGAATTAAAATATAAAGTATGAATGCAAAGAACCCGCCGGCTATGTGTCCCTTATAAAGACTCATTCTTAACTTTTAGCGGAGTGGTTGTGAAAAAAAATTCAAGCCAGTCTATATATTTGGGATCTCTGCCCTGAACAATATCAAAGAACCTTGATTGAAGTTTCTTTGTTATGGGTCCAGGTTTACCTTGCCCGATCGTCCTTTTGTCGACTTCTCTGATAGGTGTGATTTCCGCTGCTGTCCCGGTAAAGAATGCTTCGTCAGCAATATAAAGCTCATCCCTTGTAAATCTCTCAGCCTCAAAATTGAGACCCTCTTCTTTTGCTATTTGTATCACAGCGTCTCTCGTAATACCTTCTAGTACTGAAGTTAGGGGTGGAGTTTTTAGAACGCCATTTCTGAAAATGAATATGTTCTCTCCACTACCTTCCGCAACATACCCTTCATTATCGAGCAAAATTGCTTCATCAAAACCAAGCGATGTAGCTTCAACCTTGGCCATTACTGAATTGACATAATTGCCGCTTATTTTGGCTTTTGTCATAAAAGAATTAACGCCCATTCTGGTAAGTGAAGATATCTTTGTAGTTATTCCTTTGGAAAGCGCGCCTTCTCCCAAATATGTTCCCCATGGGTATGCCGCTATTGCAAGTTCAATGGGATTATCTCCGGGGTGGAGTCCTATTTTCCCGCTGCCTATATAAGCAATTGGCCTAATATATGCCGCGTCAAGTTCATTAATACTAAGTAATTCTAGTATCGCTTCAGTGGTTTGTTCTTTTGTAAAAGGAATTTTAATGTTGGCTATATGTGCAGATGAATAAAGACGGTCTACATGCTCCTTTAGTCTAAATACTGCAGACCTGTTATCATCACATTTATACGCTCTTATGCCTTCAAATACAGCTAGTCCGTAGTGCAGTGTATGGGTGAGAGTGTGAACATTAGCTTCATCCCACGGAACAAATTTACCGTTGAACCAGATTTTGTAGGGTATATTTGACATCCCCGCGACTCCTATAACATAGATACATTACACAATGTAAATACAAAATAATCCTTTGTTTGAAGTGACTTGTCAAGTAAGGGGTTATAATTTCTTGACTCTCTATGGTTTCTTTGAATAATAATAATAATGCCTATTGAACAAAGACTAATACATGACCGAATTACAATCAAAAAGTATAGTAATAGAAGACTTTATGATTCGACTAACAAAAGATATGTAACTCTGGATAATATCGCTTCTCTTATCAGAGAAGGAAGCGAAATAAAAGTAATTGATTCTCAATCCGGAGAAGATATTTCGAAGGTGATTTTAATTCAGGTCATTCTCGAAAGTGAAAAGAACAAAGAGGACATACTGCCGGTTTCGTTCTTACACATGTTAATTAAATACGGCAATAAAGTTGCAAAGGACTTTTTTGAAAATTATTTCCTAATGATGTTTCAGCCTTATAATTATCTAAAAGATAACTATAGAGAAAATATACGTATGTGGCGGCAAATGGGCTTGTACCCGTCAGATTTGAATATGCCCCAGGACTTTGAAAAATTAAATTCTAAAGATATAGCCCCTTCTACTATAAAAGACGATTCTAAAAGTGATGAATTATACGATGCTCCCGTTGAGTATCGAGCAAGTGACGTCGAGTTATTAATGGAAAAGATGAAGGAGCTTGAAAAAAAAGTGAACTCTTTAGATGAAGAAAAGTAGTTTTAAATTGACTCTCTAGTATTATAGCCTCTTTAAAATTCCTTACTGTAATTCAACGCGGATAGCATCTACCGTATCCCCTGTTAACAGTTCACCTCTTGTTTCAATAGTTTGACCGACCAGGAGATTCTCGCAAAGTACCTCATCACCATTAGTCCTTTCAACGTCTGTAGAAGCTGTAACTTGAACAAGCACATCCGTTTCGTCACTGCCTTGTTTAGCCTCTACAATTATTGTGCCGGTATTATCAGAGCAGTTGTTTTGGATTATGTCGCCCTCAAATGTAACGTCAGGATTAGTTGGATCGAAACTAACATTACCGTTCTCAATCATTACATTGCCGAGATCTAAGCTTGCTGTTGGAAATACCGTTATTTGTGTTAATCCCAACGAGAGGTCACCATCAAAGAGAGAGTGTGCAGGTGGATGTACTAACCTGGGCGTTAGTGTTGACATTAACAGCCATTCTTCCACCACTTATAGAACACTGATTTTCTGGAAAGATATTTACAATAGAATTCCCCGCAGCATTTATCCCAAATTGGTTTGCCGACTCTATTGTAATAGTGTTGTCTATAGGATTTGAGGTCTGCCCTACTTCGACGAATGAATTATCAAGAGTTAAAATTGCATCTAGATCACTTGATATCACTATACTTTCGTCAGCTTGTAGAATAATAGATGCCGCAACTTGTGCTCTTATCCCTTCTCTACAGTCGGTTATCTTGATGCTCTTTACTTTGTAAGTTATTTGACTATTATCGGTAGCAAATATACAGTTTCCACCATTTGCCTCTATATTGAATTCCACTATGCTTTCATCGAATTCTAACTCTGTATTACCTGAGAGAGATAAGGTGTCTTGAAAGACCTGCCAGCGGTCGATCGTTATTAGGAGAGGGTTTTGCTGCAGAGTAATGTCCATGATTGAGGTACTGTCATCCACGACTCTAATATTCGTTATTTCCCCATCGAATGTATCGGATTCAAATGTTAAAGAAACTATTCCGCTTGATGACCGAAACTGTAACGTAAAGCTGCCCTCAATATCTGTAGTAGTTCTATCTAGACGGACGTTATCCTGGAAAGCACTAACAGTAGTCTCACCAAACTCAGAAGAGTTTGCAATCGTACCTTCAATTATAATGTCCCCGCTACCACTGCCACCACCGCCACCACCACCTGTGCCTCCAAATTCGATATCGCATCCGCCAACTGTAAAGATTGAGATGAAAAATATAGAGATAATCATTCTAAGTAGAAATTTCTTGTTTTTCGGGTTCATTATTCCTCCAATGGACAATTGCTGAGAGTTAATAAATATATTATACACATCAGTATCAGATTTTCATTAAATATTAAAGATTGGCCTATTCTTAAATGTCATGGTACATTGCATAATCCAAAATCTGCTCACGGCAAAATAAATGAACACTTTATCACACGTACTTTTTATAAATCATTCAATTAGAGACGGCGGCCCCGGCAAAAGCCTCTTTTATATTCTTAAGTACTTAGATAGAACCAAGATTACTCCATATGTATTGATCCCCAAGGATGAGGTTTTTTCGGAAAGGCTTAAGGTAGAGGGGATATATGAAAATATTATTCTTGATAAAAGGTTTCCTGAAAATTTAAAAAGGCCCCGCTTCGGAAAGAGCTTTCAAGAAGAGGGGGGTAACGGAGCTACATCCTATTATAAGGGCTTGCTAAAATTTATATCCGTAATGCTTAACATTTTGGATATGCTTTCTTTGATTGTTACTTCTCCACTCTTACTAAGAAGAAATAATATAAAATTGATATATTGTAACGGGACTCAGGCCAAAGTTGTAGGTGCATTAATCGGGCTAGTTAACTGGTGTCCAGTAATATGGCATGTGAGGAATATTCAACAAACTAAACTCCTAGGGTCTATCATAAATACTCTTTCAAGATTGCCTGTCGTTCGTAGAATCATATGCGTGTCCGGTCCAACTGCCAGACCGTTTAATAAAGTAAAAGAAAAAGTAAGGGTTATTCATAATGGAGTAGATATTGAGGATTACAGTCCCAACATAGTAAAAGGTGAGTTGAGAGCAAAGTACGGAATTTCTGAAACTACAATTGTTGTTGGGAGTACGGGGAGAATAGTTCCCAGAAAGGGTTATGATTTATTTATTAATTCTGCTAAGACGGTAATTGATGAATTGGGCAAGGGCCCTAAAGAAGTGAAATTTGTTATTGTTGGCGATACTCCTTATTTCTTTCAAGTTGATCACCTGAGTTTTTTAAAGAATATAGTGAGTCAAAATGGTTTGGATGATTACTTTATTTTTACAGGTTACAAGAAAGAGGTAAGGGCTTATCTTAAGGACTTTGATATATTTGTTATACCTTCAAACTACCCTGATCCCTTTCCACGCACAGTGATTGAAGCTATGTCATTTGAACTGCCTATAATTGGATTTAAGGCAGCAGGTGGAATAGTGGAATCAGTTGATGATGGAGTAACGGGTATTCTAAATGATTCAGGGAATACTGAGGATATGGGAAGAGCAATCTTAAAGCTCATTGAAGATCCTACATTAAGGAAATCCATGGGAGTTGCTGGGAGGAAAAGGGTAAAGGACAATTTCCAGGCGATTGAACGTACAAAGGATATCCAAAAAAATATTTTAGAGGTTTTAGGTTTGGCTTAGTACTTAACCTTCATTCCTATTTGATCTGAATACCAGTTTGATAGGTGTTCCTTCCAGATCAAATTTTTCTCTTAGTCTGTTTTCTAAAAACCTTTTGTAATTTTCAGGGACTCCGCTTATACGGTTAGTAAAAATTACAAATGTAGGCTGCTCTGTCAATGGTTGGGAAATGTAATAGAACTTTATTTCTTTACCCTTATATATAGGCGGTGGTGTCTTTTCTATTATATTTTTGAGAAAAAGGTTAAGTCTTTTTGTAGATATTTTTTGAGAGAAGTTTTTGTAGACTACATCAATATAGTCGAAAATCTTGTTGACTCCTCTCCCTGTCGTGGCGGAGATAATTAGCACTGGAGCGAAATCAACTGCCATCAGCTCTTCTTTAAGGATTTCATGAACCCCAGGGGTTTCCGCAACCTTGCTTGGAACCAGATCCCATTTGTTTAGTAATATAATGCAGCCTCTTCCTTTATCGGCAATTAAACGGGCAAGCCTAGCGTCCTGATGTGTTGGGCCTTCTTCGACGTCTATAATGAGCAGTGCAATATCCGCTCTTTCCATTGCTCGTACTGCCCTAAATACACTGTGTCTCTCAACGGAGAAGGTTATCTTTGATTTTCTTCTTATCCCGGCCGTATCAATTAGCAAGTATTTTTTTTCATCTCTAGTAATATAGGTGTCAATGGAGTCTCGTGTTGTCCCGGGAACAGGGCTCGTCATCAATCTGTCTTCTCCAAGAAATCTATTGACTAAAGTGGACTTTCCAACGTTGGGTTTGCCGAGCACCGCAACTTTAATAATATCCTCTTCGACTTCTTCCTCTATTGGCCGGGGTGGTGGGAGAAGTTCTATAATTTTATCGAGGAGTTCGTTTACATTTCTGCCCTGTAGAGCTGAAATAACGATGAAGCCTTCTATTCCCAGACCGTGAAACTCAAGCGCACTGTCTTCATGTTTCTTGTGGTCAATTTTATTAACCGCGAATATGACTGGTTTTTTAACCTTTCTAAGGAGGTCAATAACATCTACGTCATGAGGCATAACCCCCTCTTTACCGTCCAGAACACATAATATCAGGTCAGCTTCTTCAATTGCAATATTGATCTGGTTTTTGATTAAGGAGGGGTATAGTTCGTCTCCTTCAGGGTCAAATCCTCCTGTATCTACCAGGCTAAATTCCCTTCCGTCCCACTGGGTGTCTGCGTATATCCTGTCACGTGTGACTCCGGGGACATCTTCAACAATGGCTTTCCTTTCGCTTATGAACCTGTTAAAAAGGGTTGATTTGCCGACGTTAGGACGCCCTATAACAGCGACTAAAGGTTTGTTGTGAATTCTTGAATCACTCATTTTTTGTTCGATTAGACTTCCCGAAGGCGGATATAGGACGGTATTATAAAGGCCTTTCCTATTGCCGCTATTGCAATAACTAATTTACATACAAGTAAAAACTAACGCTTTAAAAAGTCAAATACTTGATATCTATTAATCATTCACAGACAAGTCTTCCATTATAATTAGTAATCTCACCGTAGCAATCACCGTAATCTATAGAAGACCATCGCCAGTTGCCATTTCTCTTCTGGCACTGTGCGTTCAATATATCACCGTTAACGCTAAAATCTCTACAGCTTTGTTTATAACTACCTCTTGGAAGCATGTTGTGGTGATGTCTCCGTCCGCACTGAAGTCTCCCGTTTTGATTTGTAATATCATTATAACACTCGTCATAATCTAAACTCGTGAACCGCCAAGAACCATCACGTCTTTGACACTGCGCTTGTAATATATCGCCTTCTACATTAATGTTTCTACAACTTTCCTTATAATCCCCGGGTGGTAGCCAGTTATTACCACCACCACTCTGATTACACGTTAATAGCCCATTGTTATTATGTATTGGACCATTACAATGTCCATAAAAAAGAACAGTATTCTGCCATGTTCCGTCTTGCTTTCTACATTTGGCTTCTAGCATATGCCCAATTTTTAATAGGTCAGTACAGCTATCCTTATAGTTGCCGGGCGGATAACGCTGGGCAAAGGAATCTGTATTTATAGATAATGAAGTTAGTAGCACCAAACTACATACGAAAGCAAAAAACAATAATCTTTTAGAACTTTTCATTTTAAATTCCTCCACGGAAGATTTATTTTACTTAAATCATTATGATTGAGATTGTTGTTAGGAGTCAAGTTCTTAAATATATTGCTTTCAAAAAGCTCTTTATTCTGTACTAAATAATGCATCTTCTTTTTTTCAGGGATCAGGGGTTGTCTTTAAAATACTCCTTTACGCTTTTTAATACGAACTTGTGGTGATAATGGAGCTGCTGTTCTGAATATTGTTCAGTTTTCCCATATGGGCAGGCGCGTCTTGAGGCACAGGATGTAGAGCAAGTTTCATCGCTAATCCTAAATCTCATGCAGGACTCCCAGTCCCAGCCTGATGTCGATATCGTATTTATAGGACAGGCAGTTATGCAAGGTTTGTCACAAGAAGGGCAGGGGGAGAACTCAGAGATAGGTCCATCGTATTCGTTCATTTCGAGGCTTGTTATAAAAGCTCCTCTTAATGAGATCCATGGTCCAAAAACAGGATGCAGTAGGATTCCTAGTAGGCTTGGGACGCCGGCTCCGCACAGTTCTCCGAGTTTTAAGAAATTCAACTGGGCCCCGTCTCTACCGAAAGGGAATACCATTTTATAATCAATCTTATGAGAATTTAGAATCCTTGCCGCTTCTTTAAATTTAAGAACGGTATAGTTGTCAATCAGATCTATGTTCTTATTTTTAAAATCAGGGTTCTTTTGGAGATAATCTTGGAATATCTCCCAGAAACTCTTACCTGCAAAACCTACTAGAACTATTGATTTAGCTTGTGGGAACAAGGATTCCACAATTTTACTAGTACCAGGAGCCCTGCCGTATTCACTGGACTTTATCTTTAGGGTGAGGTTAAACCCTGAATCGAGCATATACTTGCTTAATTCTTCTAAGACTATTTCTGGGTCCATATTAATCAGTAATATACTATACTATCTAATATAGCGGGTCATAGCATGTCTGGAATAGGTGTGATGGTCGGTTCTAAATTCTGACTAATCTCGTCTAGTTCTTTTAATGTCGGGAGGTCATTTAAGCTTTTGAGTCCGAATACTTCTAGAAATTCAGCAGTCGTTCCGTAAAGAAAAGGTTTACCAATCACTTCTTTTCTTCCCTTAATTCCAATAACCCTTCTATCTAAAAGAACATTAATTACACCTGAAGAATCCACTCCCCTAATACTTTCAATCTCAACCCTAGTTACAGGTTGTTTGTAGGCTATTATTGCCACCACTTCAAGTGCCGCGCGGCTAAGGCGAAACTTCTTAACCTTCTTGTTATAATTTGAGATGTCTTCACTGTATTTAGGGTCTGTTCTGAATTGAGAACCTCCAGCAATCTCCGCTAAGAAAAACCCTCTATTTAATTCTTCCCATTCTTGAACAAGTTCTTTTAGACATTTGCGTATCTGAGAGCGTTCAATATTGGGGAAAGCCAACGATAATTTATCAACTGTCACGGGCTGATCGGATATGAAAATGATACTTTCTATTGCTTTTTTTATATCAGAAAGATCCAATTTGGCTTTCTCCTGAAAATGTGATTAAGATTGAGGCATCCGGTGAATCCTGAACAACATCTACGTTATATGTTCTAGCTAATTCCAGTAATGCCAAGAAGGTTATCACAAGCTCAAATTTTGACGAGCAATCATCAAAAAGTTCGTCGAACCTTAATTTTTGTTTGGTTCTTAGTTTTTCAAGAACCTGTTCGATTTTATCCTCGATTGTTACTGATTCAGCTTCAAAAGAAATCTCTTCTGCCCAGAGATAGCTTCTTCGTTGATAAAATTCACGAAAAGCCTCAATGAGTGCCCATAGGTCTACGGGCACAAGTTCAACTTCTTCATCATATTCGAGGGATGTTTCAATATATTCTCTTTTGAATACGTCTCTTCCTAGAATATCTTTACCCAATAAATCAATTGAAGCGTCTTTGTAGACCTGGTATTCAATTAGTCTTCTCACAAGCTCATCTCTTGGGTCTTCTTCCTCTTCTTCAATAACAGGTTTAGGAAGAAGCATTTTAGATTTAATAAGACTAAGCTCAGCTGCTATTACCAGGTATTCTCCAGCATACTGAAGATTCAGCACCTTCATAAATTCTAAGTATTCAATGTACTGCTCTGTGATTTTAGCAATCGGTATGTCATATATGTCCACTTCATTTTTTTTGATTAAATGCAGGAGTAGATCAAGCGGCCCTTCGAACAGCTGAACTTTAACCAAACAGGGTTCTGGGGTCTCGATTTCTTCCTGTATTTTGTTCAAATCTGTCATCCTAGTAGTAGTCCTATTATATTCCAAAGATTTCCATAACTGTAGCCTGAAAACAGTACTGAAATATAAGAAAGAGGATAGAGTAGATACCTGAAAATACCCCCGCCAAAAATAAATAACCCGAATAGTAAGAGGACTCCATATGGCTCAAACCTGCTGTATGCATAAACGTATTTATCCGGCAAAACAGCATAGAGGACTCTCGATCCATCTAAAGGAGGAATTGGTATAAGATTAAATACCGCAAGCGCTATTCCATATACAAGTGTCAGTACTAGTATTATTACAAATATTGAATCCAGACTGCCGGGCGTGATTTCTCCTGTTAAGACCTTTGGGATTAGCGGGCGCAGGATAAATCCGGCGACTACTGCAGTAGCAAGGTTTGAAAGCGGTCCCGCTATTGCAACGAGCAACGTCCCCTTTTTAGGATCTTTGAAGTTCATAGCGTTAATAGGCACAGGCTTTGCCCAGCCAAATCCGACTAGAAACATCAAAATAGTGCCGAAAACGTCAAGATGGGCAATCGGGTTTAACGTTAGCCTCCCTCTCAATTTAGCTGTAGGGTCGCCCAGTTTGTTTGCAGTCCAACCGTGAAAATACTCGTGGATTGTAAGAGACAGCAATATTACAGGCGCCTGTATGATTATAAAGTTAAAGTTGATATTATTTAGAAAGTCGAGGTTCATCCGGTTTATGGTTCAAGTTTATTTAGGTAGATAATATACTCGATTTAATGGAGATTTACGATCTGGGATGATATTTTTTGTGAATTTCCCTAAGTCGTTCACTTTCCACGTGAGTATATATTTGGGTGGTACTAATATCCGAGTGACCTAGCATTATCTGGATTGTTCTAAGGTCTGCTCCGCGCTCAAGCAGGTGAGTAGCAAAGGAGTGTCTTAGAGTGTGTGGGCTTATACTCTTTGTTATGCCCGAATTAACAGCGTGGATCTTTATTAATTTCCAAAAGCCCTGCCGGGTCATTCCTTTACCTCTTCTAGTGACAAAAAGCGCTTTTGATTCCTTAGATTTAAGAAGGGCGGGTCTTGATAACTCCATATAGGTCTTTAGTTTTTCCTGTGCTTTTCCGCCCATAGGCACTATTCTTTCCTTCGATCCCTTACCATAAACAATAACAAACCCCATCTCAAAGTTGACTTCATTTAGTTTTAGTCCGATAAGCTCCGACACTCTTATTCCTGTTGCATAAAGGACTTCTAACATTGCAGAGTCTCTTATTCCTTCGGGAGTGGCTTCATTGGGGGCGTCTAAGACTTTCTCCACCTCCTGAAGCGTAATAACGCCCGGTATGCTCTTTTTCATCCTGGGCGTACGTATGCGTGAGGTTGGGTCCTCTCTTATGATTTTTTCTACAAGCAAATATTTAAAAAACTGTTTTATGGATACAATACTTCTAACTGTAGTTGTATCACTAAAGCCCTGTTTTCTAAAATGAGAAAGGAAATCAAGTATGTTCTCATACTTTATGTTTTGAACCGTCCTGATTTTATTCTTATCAAGATATACGAGGAATTTTCTTACATCCCTGCCGTAGGACTCCAAGGTGTTTTTAGAAAGACCCTTCTCGACTGTTAGGTAGGTTAAAAAAGAGTCTAAGAGCTGGTCCATATTCTACTTATTATAGACCATTAAGTCCCGGTTTCCCAAGAGTTTAGGTATTTTTTCTGCTCGGGGGTTAATTTATCTATATTGATGTCTATTGCCTTAAGCTTCATTCTTGCAACTGACTGATCTATTGATTCGGGAACATTGTATACCCTGTCCTCAAGCTTTTTCGCGTTCTTTACGACATATTCAGCGCAAAGGGACTGGTTAGCAAAGCTCATATCCATAACACTTGATGGATGTCCTTCCGCTGCCGCCAGGTTAATTAGCCTGCCGTCTCCTAAAACATTTATCTTCTTTCCGTTTTTAAGAGTATATTCCTCTACATATTCCCTGACCTGACGTTTCCCTTTTGATATGCTGCGTAGGCCGACTAAATCGAGTTCAACATTGAAATGGCCGGAATTAGCCACAATTGCTCCGCTTTTCATATTTCTGAAATGCTCTTTTCGAATTACGCTTATGTTTCCGGTAACTGTGCAGAAGAAGTCTCCAATCTTTGAAGCTTCTGCTATAGGCATAACTCTAAAGCCGTCCATTACCGCCTCAAGTGCCGCAAGCTCATCTATTTCGGTTACAACTACATTAGCACCAAGTCCCTTTGCTCTCATAGCGAGTCCCTTTCCGCACCATCCGTAACCGCAGACAACAAAGGTAGTTCCTGAGATAAGCCTGTTAGTAGCCCTTATAATTCCGTCAAGCGTGCTCTGTCCGGTTCCGTATCTATTGTCAAAGAGATGCTTGGTATTGGCGTCGTTAACTGCGACTATCGGATATCGTAGCACTCCGTTTTCAGCCATAGCTCTTAAGCGGATAACGCCGGTAGTGGTCTCTTCTGTTCCGCCTAATAACCCCTTAATTTTCTCTTTTCTGCTTTTATGCAGGATCGAAATCAGGTCGGCACCGTCGTCCATTGTTATATGTGGGGACATATCAATAGTGCTGTTAATGTGATTATAATAAGTCTTAGTATTCTCGCCTTTTATAGCAAATACAGAGATGTTGTGGTTTTTTACAAGATGCGCCGCAACATCGTCCTGCGTGCTAAGAGGATTTGAAGCGCAAAGCCCAACAGTAGCGCCACCATCCTTTAATGTTATTGCAAGCTGAGCGGTTTCTGTTGTTACGTGTAGGCATGCAGCTATTGTTATGCCTTTTAATGGTTTTTGTTTTTTAAATCTTTCTCTAATTTGCTCAAGCACCGGCATTTCCTGTGCCGCCCATTCTACTCTTAACTTCCCTTGTTTTGCGAGGGATAAATCCTTTACATCGTATTTCATTAATTGCCTCCGTGTATTTTCGAAAAAAGTATTCTTTAGTAATTATCCAATTGCTTTCTTGAGATCGTTTATCCTGTCGGTTCTTTCCCATGTAAATTCATCACCGGTTCTTCCAAAATGACCGTATGCAGCGGTCTGCTGATAAATGGGTTTTAAAAGTTCTAGGGATTTGATAATCGCGGAAGGGCTTAAATCAAAAACTTCTTTTATTGCAACTGATATCTTTTCTTCAGGCACAGTGGAAGTTCCAAATGTTTCAATCATTACAGAGACCGGCTCTGCTACTCCGATAGCATATGCTAACTGCACCTCACACTCTTTTGCCAGACCTGCGGCTACAACATTTTTAGCGACATAACGAGCCATATATGCAGCGCTTCTGTCAACTTTAGAAGGGTCTTTCCCCGAGAATGCTCCTCCTCCGTGTCTTGCCCACCCGCCGTATGTATCAACGATTATCTTTCTCCCCGTAAGCCCGGCGTCACCCAGAGGTCCACCGGTTACGAATCTGCCGGTCGGGTTTACATGGATTTTGGTATCTTTAGTTATTAATTCAGGGTTTATGCATTGCTTTATTACTTCTTCAAGAATGCCTTCGTAAATTGTTTTATTGTCCACATCATCTGAATGCTGAGAGGAAACCACAATGGCATCAATTGCAACCGGTACTTTGTTTTCATACCTAACGGTTACCTGCGATTTGCCATCTGGTCTTAAATAAGGGAGTATGCCTTCTCTTCTGACCTCAGACAGTCTCTTGGCTAGTTTATGTGCGTATATTATAGGTGAGGGCATAAGCTCAGGGGTCTCATCTGTAGCGTAGCCGAACATAAGCCCTTGGTCCCCGGCTCCTTGCTCTTTGGACTCACCGGAATCCACACCCAATGCAATATCTTGGGACTGTTTATCAACTGCGACTAGTACGCCGCATGTATGAGCATCATAACCCATCGAACTGTCCGTATATCCTATCTCAGCGATTTTACTTCTTACAACGCTTGATATATCTACAGTTGCGCTAGAAGTTATTTCCCCAGCGATTACCGTCAATCCCGTAGTAATAAGAGTCTCACAGGCTACTCTACTATTTAGATCCTGCGCTAACATAGCGTCTAAAATGGCGTCAGAAATCTGATCCGCCATCTTGTCAGGATGTCCTTCTGTTACTGATTCAGATGTAAAAATAAAGTTTTTAAGAGACATCTTATTAGTCCTTTTTCTAAAGTTAGAGTTAGTTAATAAAGCCGTCTATGGTAAATTGTTTTATTGTTGCTGTCAAGCATTTTACAACTGCTCTGATCACATTTAGTTTCTGTCTACCTAAATATGGTAATCATTTTTAATTGTTAATTTTACTGCCGAATAATGCTAATTTCCCCCAAATATTTTTTAATGGTATAATCGGTATCCACAAGTCAACAAGGTTCTCTTAAATTTTCCGAAATAAAGGACGGAAATATGAAAAAATTAATAGCACCCTCTATACTCTCAGCAGATTTTACAAGACTCGGCGAAGAGGTGAGTTCAATAAAAAAGGCAGGGGCCGACTGGATCCATGTAGACGTTATGGACGGACACTTTGTCCCAAATTTAACTTTGGGGATACCGATTGTAGAAGCGCTTGCCAAAACCAATCCCCCGCCTCTTGATATACACCTGCAAATTGAAAACCCAGAAGAGTTTGCTGAGAAATTTATAGATGCAGGGGGCGACTCTGTTTTAGGAATCACTATTCAGTTTGAAACTTGCACATTGCTCAATAGCACTATATCCACAATAAAGTCCCGTGGTGTATCGGCAGGTATAGCGATTAGCCCCATGACTCCCATATCGGTATTGGAAGAAGTAATCGAATACATCGATATGGTATTGATTATGACTGTTGAGCCGGGGTTCCCCGGTCAGAAATTCATACAATCTATGGTGCCGAAAGTTAAAAAGCTAAGGGAAATCATAGATAATTCGGAGCATAAACCTCTAATTGAGGTAGACGGGGGTATAAAGTTAGACAATATAAAACTTATAGCGAATGCCGGGGCGGATGTGATAGTCTCGGGATCAGGCATTTTTGGGACGCCTGACTATGCAGAGACAATCTCTAAAATGAGAAGGGAGATAGAATCTCTTTCACCTTAAATTCTCTTATTCCCTTCTAATGAAGTCCCCTTTTTGGAATTTAACAAAATTGGTTTAGAATAATTAAATACGAATGGAGAACAATTCTAATTACGTAAAAGAAATAGAAAAGTACTTTCTTTCCCTAGCGGGCGAGGGGATAATGCTATCTTCAATGGACTATAGTCTTATATTGGGATGGAAAAATAAGGAGATTCCTAAAGAGGTGATTCTTAAAGGAATAAACCGCGCTTTTGTGGAAGGGAAATCAAGAGACGGTCAAGGTCCAAAGTCTGTAAGGAATCTTAAACATTGTGCACAATATGTAGAAAATTCTATAGATGAATATAGTCCCATAATCAAGAAAAACCTAAATAGGGCAGGGTCCTTAGATAGTGACAGTGGTTTTGATCTTGTGGTCGAGAGACTTAATAACTACATAAAATCAGAGAAAGAAGGGATTACTAAAAGCTACTATTTGAATATGAAAGAAAAATTGTTGGCTTCAGCGGACATCAACAGTAATAATGTTTTAAGTCTAAGCGCTAAAATAGAAGAGGAGTCTCTCGAAGAGCTCTTTGGTAATCTTTCTGAGGCCGAGAAACTCGAGATTAACAGTGAAGCCAAGAGTAAGTTGGGAAGTAGAGCTCGTCATATGACCCAGAGGGCGCTTGATGAAAGCTTAATATCTTTTCGTAATGAAATCTTAGGCGATAGGTACAGTCTAAAGAGTATTCTGTCCGGGGTAGAGGAGTATAATGGCTAAAAAAACAGAGTCGACAGGTTGTGATACGTGTCATTGGTCTGGATTTGTAATAACTGATTCAGCTAGCTATGCCAGGGCTGAGCTTTGTAGCTGTATTGAAGAATGTCCTCATTGCGAAGGTTCAGGAAACATTTTATCAGAGAATGAAAATGGATATTCTTATGTTGCTCACTGTCATTCATGTGGAGTCATTAGGAGAAACGTAAAGCTCTACAATATAGCCGGGATTCCTGCCAAATACTCCCACGTTTTGCAAGTGGACGCAGGTCTTGAGCTTAAAAGGATGAACTCCTCACTTCAAAGGGCACTTAAATACGCGAAAGATGAATTTGTAAAGAAGTACCCTACTAAAGACGGGTTTTTACTTATGGGGCCTTCAGGGCTTGGAAAAACACATCTTGCAGTAGGAACAATATCCGAGCTCACTCTTAAACACGGCGTTAAATGTCTGTTCAAGGATTTCTTCTATCTGCTCTCAGATCTCAAACAGGCCTATTCGGAAGGGACTCCTGAGAATGACGTAATCCTACCGCTTATAGAGGCAGACGTTCTTGTAATAGATGAGCTTGGGAAGGGAAGAAGTAATGAATGGGAGTTAAATATATTGGATCAGCTTATCTCTAAACGTTATAACGCATCTAAAAAAACCTTAATTACAACCAATTTTGTGACATATGATCTTGCTAAAGAAATTGGTGATAAACATGAAATTCTTGAAGTAAGGGTAGGGGAGCGTATTGCTTCCAGGCTTCATGAGATGTGCGAGTTCCTATATCTTGAAGGAAAGGATTACAGAATAGAGAGGAAAAAAGCTCAAAAATCCCAGTAATCAGAATAAATTTTCTTTATCTTATCGATTAAGGAGTCCGCATTTGTTTCTGAAACGCTAAGTTTGTACTCCGTCTTTTTTTTGTCCAGCAGTTCTTCTATTACTTCCTTAGTTGAAATCCAGAGACCATCCAAATTATAGCCTCCCTCGAGCAGGAATACGATTTTTCCATCACAAATTTTATCGGCTTCGTCGGTGAGTAACCTTGTAAGCTTGGCAAATCCCTCAGGACTTACTTTCATACCCCCTAAAGGGTCTTCAAAATAGATGTCAAATCCGGCAGATACCAATATAAATTCAGGCTTATATTGATCTATAATTGGTTTTAGTATCTCTTCAAATATCCGTATGAATTCGTCATCTCCCATTCCCGGCTCCATGGGTACATTAACTGTATAGCCTTTGCCCTCTCCGCTTCCTACCTCTTCTGCGGCACCTGTGCCGGGGTAAAATGGATACTGGTGGGTGGAGAAATAAAGGACCTTTGAAGTATCGTAAAAAATGTGCTGAGTACCATTGCCGTGGTGAATATCCCAGTCTATGACAAGCACACGCTCTAGCCCCTTTACTTCTGTTAAATAAGCCGCTCCAACTGCTACGTTATTAAAGAGACAAAACCCCATAGCCCTGTCGGCTTCAGCGTGATGTCCGGGTGGGCGCACAAGTGGAAAAGCCCTGTCTACTTCTCCGCTAAGCACGCTATCTATTGCAGAAATCATTCCGCCTGCGGCTCTTAAGGCAGCATCAAAGGACACAGGGCAAGTGGATGTGTCGGCATCTAAAAACACTTTAGGTCTGCCTTTTGTCGACGCTATATTATCGTAATGTTTAAGAGTATGAACCAGAGTTATTTCCTCTTTAGTTGCGTCCCTTGGTTCAATTCTTACCACTTCATCAAATAGCTTAGTAAACTTAAGCATATCCACTATTGCCAGGATTCTCTCCTGCGACTCAGGATGACCCATTCCGTTATCATGGTCTACATAGAGTTTATCTAGCACAATACCCACTTTAGCCATTTAATAGTGCCTCCCATTATTTAAATGCTAGTATAGCACATCCCGTTTCTCAAGATAGATATGGTGCCCAAACTACTTGATTAGTTTCTTGATTGCCCCAATTAGATAAAGCGAGCCTGTAACACATGAAGATTTATCTTCGCGTATGAGTTCTGTATACGCACTTTTATAGTCATCGATTGTCTGGATTTCTTCTATATATTTTTGTGCTATAAATGTGAGTTGTTTAGGAGAGGCTGTCCTTTCGGATGGTACTTTGGTAATTATGAGTCTTTCGGCAATTGAAGAAATCTCTTTTAAAAATTGTTCGTGGCCCTTATCATTCAGCATACCAACTAGGAATGTAAACTTGGTGTCGGGATAACTATCCCTAATTGATTTAACTAATGATTTTGCAGCTCCGGGATTATGTGCGCTGTCTAAAATTAGAGGAGGCCTCTCTCTTAAGATTTCAAATCTCCCTTCCCATTCTATATTGGATAAACCTTGTCGTAAAAAACTCTCCTCTATTTTTATTTTGTGCTTTTTGTGAATTACTTCTAAAGTCGCGATGGCTAAAGAGAGGTTCTCTAATTGATAACTACCCTTCAAGTTTGATTTGAGATTTTTAAACCCCCATCTTAGACCATTATAATTGAAGTTATCTGTATTTTCTCCATCTGTGCTGAATTCTCTTCCGTAAACCATCAAAGTGGAGGAATTCTTATTGGCCGTGTTCTCTATTACTTCAAATGCATCGCCCATAGCGGCTGTTATAACCGGGACTCTCGGCTTTATTATGCAGGCTTTTTCGGTCGCAATATCACTTATCTTTTCTCCCAGATACTCCGAATGGTCTATTGAGATATTAGTTATTACCGAAGCAAGAGGTGTAATTACATTTGTCGCGTCCCATCTTCCTCCCATTCCTACTTCGAGCACACTGAAATCAACTTTTTTCCTTGCGAAGTATACAAATGCTGCAGCAGTTATTATTTCAAAATAACTGGGAGTTTCAGAGAGAGATTCTTGAACCGTTTCTTTGATCTCGAGGATTATCGATGATAAATCAGAGTCTGAAATTAGCACACCGTTTATTTTTATTCTTTCTGTGATATTGACCAGGTGAGGTGAGGTGTATAGACCTACAATATAGCCCTGAGCCGATAGAACTGATGATATGGCCGATGATACTGAACCCTTACCGTTAGTACCGGCAATAATAATTCCCGGATTTTTATCTTCAGGATTTCCGAGTGATTTAAGTAGCTCCTTTATACGATCGAGCCCGGGTTTTACCTTGTGAAGGCCTAGTGAACTGAGGTAGGAGAGTCCATTTTGCATTATTTTGCCAATATTATAATCAATAAGAACTATATCATAGTTGATAGTACGGAGAAGATACTATAATGGTAATCATTTCCAATTAGTAGTTTTCACCTCTTGATATTCTTTCCACTTTAGTTTATTATTGATATTAAATATCAATATCGTAAAGGGGCTTTAATATGACTCCTGTAGCTAAAAGAAAGATGGAAAGAAGAAAAACATTCAATGATTATATAGCTAAAAAACAGCTAAAATCAACTAAGCAAAGAGATATAATTTTCAATGAGTTCTTTAATTATTATATCGGCAGGCATGTAACGGTTGAAGAGCTTTATGAGGATATAAAAAGGAGCAATCCTTCCATTGGATTCGCAACAGTCTATAGAACCCTTAAATTATTTAAAGAGTCCGGTATTGCTTCTGAAAGGAATTTTGGTGACGGTAAAGCTCGGTATGAACCAATAAGGTCTGAAACCGAACACCACCATCACATGATATGCACTGAGTGCGGAGACATTGTGGAGTTTGCAAACATGCAAATAGAGTCATGTTTGCATCAAGTTGCTAAGCTAAATGAGTTTAATGTTAAAAACCATAAGCTTGAAATTTATGGCCTTTGTTCATCTTGTGGGGAAAGTTGACTCTAAAAAGGGTTCTGCTTTTTTTACCATAGGAAGGAATTTAGCTGCATAAAACAAGCATCTCACTTACCGCTTGTTCCATTCCCACTATAACCGACCTTGAAATAATACTATGTCCTATGTTTAACTCTTCAATCTCTTCAATCCACGCAATCGGTTCTACGTTTGTGTAGTCTAGCCCATGACCTGCCGTTACTCTAAGCTCTTGATCAAGGGCTATCCCGACCGATTCTTCAATTTTTCTGAGCTCTTTATCTCTTTTACTTTCACTATTAGAATTAGCGTATAGGCCAGTATGGAGTTCAACCATGTCTGCACCTATCTCTTTTGAAGCTTTAATCTGTTTACTATTGGGGTCAATAAATAGACTTACAAAAATCCCGGCGTCTCTTAACCTCTTAACTGCTTTAGAAACTGTTTTTATATTACCAATAACATCAAGTCCGCCTTCAGTTGTAAGTTCTTCCCTTTTCTCAGGCACGAGTGTTACCATATCAGGTTTGGTTTGAGATGCTATTGTGACCATCTCATTTGTAGCGGCCATTTCCATATTTAGTTTGGTTTTTACAGTTTGCCTCAAAATATGCAGGTCTCTATCTTGTATATGCCTTCTGTCTTCACGGAGATGAACAACTATTCCATGGGCGCCTGCTAACTCTGCTATAAATGCAGCCAGGACAGGGTCAGGCTCATTGGTTCCTCTTGCCTCTCTTACCGTTGCAACGTGGTCTACGTTAACATTTAACTTGGGCATTACCTATTTACTCCTAATTCCTTCTCTATTGTTTGTGCCAACTCCTGCGCAATCTCATTTATAAGAGACTCATCTTCACCTTCTACCATAACCCTTGAAATTGGTTCTGTTCCTGAGAATCTAATATTGATACGTCCTTTCCCATTTAGTCGGTCCTCATTTTTCTTAATCTGTTTACTAAGTTCTGGGATCTTGTTTAAATCCTTTTTTTCTTCCACTCTGACATTCAGTAAAACTTGAGGGTAGAGATCTATGATTGTTGCAAGCTCAGAAAGAGACTTCTCTTTTGCTTTCATTATCCCAAGGACCTGAAGTGCAGCAAGCGTACCGTCACCAGTTGTTGTGTGATCGAGGAATATTATATGGCCGGACTTCTCTCCCCCGAGGTTTGAATTTCTGGCTCTCATCTCTTCTACTACGTATCTGTCTCCGACTTGGGTTCTTATAAATTCTGCCCCCTGGTCCCGGATAAATCTTTCAAGAGCCATATTGCTCATAAGAGTTGTAATAATTGCATTTCCCTTCAGTTTGCCTTTTTCTATCATCTCTTGGGCGCATATGGCTATGATTTTATCTCCATCAATAATATTTCCTTTTTCATCACAGAAAATCACCCTGTCCGCATCGCCGTCTAGTGCAATTCCCAAGTCGGCACCTGATTCTAATACTTTTTCCCTGAGCAGTTCCGGGTTAAGCGAGCCGCAGTCAGTGTTGATGTTCTTACCGTTTGGGTTTACTCCAATCGTTAACAGCTGAGCCCCTAACTCCTGAAAAATAAGAGGTGCAACCTTATAGGCTGCGCCGTTTGCGCAGTCAAGGACTAGTTTTATTCCCTCAAGTGTCAAATCTGCAGGAAAGGAGTTCTTCGCGAATACTACATATCTCCCTGGGGCGTCATCTATTCTAAACGCTTTACCTATTTCATCTGGAGAAGATCTTATAAGCTTCTCCTCACCGTTGTAGATCAAGTCCTCAATTTCCATTTCTTTCTCATCAGGCAGTTTGAAACCGAAACTATCAAATATTTTAATTCCGTTATCTTCGTAAGGGTTATGAGAAGCGGATATAACGATTCCGGCATCAGCCCTCATGCTTGTAGTGATAAAAGCTATAGCCGGCGTGGGAAGCGGGCCCACCAAAAGAACGTCTGCGCCCATCGATGCGATTCCTGATGATAGGGCTTGTTCAAATATATATCCGGATAGTCTCGTGTCTTTTCCAATGACTATCTTTGGTTTATAAGAGTTTTTTTTGTTTTGTTTTAACGTATATGTGAGTGCTTTTCCAAGCTTCAAACTCATCTCTGGAGTCATAGGGTCATGATTTGCTAAACCCCTAATCCCGTCTGTTCCAAAAAGACGTTTATGTGCATTCTTCACTTGTTATCTCCAATTTAATTGAGCCTAATATCAATTGTTTTGGGGGATTGCTTTTTTAACTTCAGTATGTCCTTATGAGGATAGTTAACCCCGACTTTAAGAGTATATTTTTTGATTTGATTGGATTTATTTATATTGCTGCCGTCAACAAATAATTCTATATCTTCACTGCTAAGATTATTTATAATGCTAAACGGTCCTTCAAATGCAAGCTCAGTTGATATATTTCCGTTGGTTTCATACTTGTAGTCTTCAAAGTTTATGAAACTGATGTTTAGGTCATTAAATTCTTTTTCAAGAGTTTTTTCCTGAATATTTATAGTAACTTTTACAGTATTGTCGCCTACGATCTTTACAGTGGAGTAGGGGGAGCGTAGAGGTACCTCAATAGTAAATTTTGATTTTTCACCTTTTACTGAAACCTGATCTGTAGTAATGCTGTTTATTTTAGTCAGGAGATTCTTTGGACCCTCAATACGGGCAGTAGATGCAGATAATTCAGGTTTACCTATAATTTCGTATCCCATTTCTGGAGCTCCAATACTGGGCTCGACTTTGACTCTCTTTTTTGAGAGTTTATCAGCTTCAATTTTGATCTCAGCCGGGCTTATTCCTGTAACCTGTACATCTCTTGGAGGAGTGATCTGGTCGGTGCCAATTTCGAATTTGGACATTCCACTAGATATATTAGAAAGGTCAATTGTAAAAAGCATATTTTGAGATGTAATTGAAGAGAGTTGGCTGCGGGGCCCCCTGACTCTTAAATTTAATTTTTCAGGCGGGTTATTAACTACTATGAGTCCCGGTGGTAAGTTCGCGTAATTTATATCAATAGTAATATTTTTTTCTACATCGTGCTGAAGATTTGCAACCAGCCAAAGGGATATAGCAATCACAAGAGCAAGAACCTTCTTCCCCATATTGTTTAGAAATGGAGTTCTATTGCCTTCTTGGTTCCCATTAGATTGAAACGGATGTTTTAGCCAGTCCACCATGATAATTCGTTAGGTATTTGCCTGTTCACTCTTCTCCTTTTTTAGTGTAGGGGTTTCGGTGCTTAGTTTAGGTCGTTTAATACCCAGAGCATCGAGCAGTGCATTATGAAGTGATGTTGCATCAAGCCCTCTTGTAATTTCTCCTGCTAATGCAACTGAAATAGTTCCCGTTTCCTCAGATACTACAACAATTGCGGCGTCAGTTTCTGAAGAAAGTCCTATCGCGGCTCTGTGCCTTGTTCCCAAATCCCTTTCTATGTCGGGATCAGTGACCAAGGGGAAAAAAGAACCTGCGGACGCGATTCTGTCTCCAACAATAATAATTCCACCGTCATGAAGTGGAGAAGACGGATTAAAAATGCTTATGATTAGCTCTCTTGATAATAGAGCGTCGATTCTCATCCCTATTTCAATAAAATCCGCTAGGCTATTGTTTCTTTCAATCACTATAAGCGCGCCTATCTGACGGTTAGCTAGATAACTGGAAGCTTTTACTACCTCTTCAACAAAAGACTCCTTTGTTTTTCCTGATGATATTTTGAGTAAGAAAGGTTTTCTGCCGATTGCGGCAAGCCCACGTCTAATATCGTGTTGAAATAGAATTACTACGATTAAAATTATTGAGCCCAGGAACTGCCCGAGTATCCAGTTTAGAGTGAATAGCCCTCCTTGGGAAAGGTAGAATAGAGCAAAGAGCAGTATTAGGCCGAATAATATCTGGAGTGCGCGTGTGCCTTCTATCATTGTGAGCGCGTAATAGATAATAAAAGCCACGAGTACAATGTCCAATGTATCCCATATATATCTAAAATTTAGTATCGTATCAAACATGATATTTTGCTAAAACGCCCTCGCTTATTTTGATTAATCTTTAATTCACATTTAAAACTGCATCAACCATTGTGCTTACTCTTTTCATCTGCGCTATGTCATGAACCCTGACGATAGATGCTCCGTTTAATATCCCGATAGCAACGGTAGCGGCCGTACCTTCAAGTCTCTCGTCAATTTCGGCATTAAGAGTTTTGCCTATAAATGATTTATTAGAAGTTCCTATTAAAATAGGTTTTCCAAGTTCACGCAGTTTCTCTAAATTCTTAAGAAGAATGAGGTTTTGCTCCGCTGTTTTTCCAAAACCAAAACCGGGGTCTACTATTATGCTGTTTTTATCTATTCCGCTCTGTTCCGCAATATTTATTGAAGCTCGAAGCGCTTCTATAACATCGTCTATTAGAGACTTATATTGAGTATTCTCTTGCATATCTTTGGGGCGTGACGGGGTATGAGCTAATACTACACCCGCTCCATATTTTGAAGCTGTCTGAGCGATTTTCTCATCAAAGTTAAAACCGCTTATGTCATTTATAATGGAAGCTCCTTCCTTAAGTGCCCGAAGTGCAACCCCGGACTTTGTCGTATCAATAGAAACTATAATATCGAACCTTTTGTTAATTTCTTTTATTATCGGAATTACCCTTTCACACTCTTCTTCCTCACTTACTCCGTCAGAGCCGGGTCTTGTGGATTCCCCTCCGATATCAATTATATCGGCACCTTCATCTATCATTTGCTCAACATGCTGTAAGGCTTTATCTACTTGGGTGTATTTCCCGCCGTCATAAAAAGAATCAGGAGTAACGTTAAGCACGCCCATAATAAGGGTTTTTGTGCCTAATATGAGTTCCTTATCTCTACATTTGAAGATATTTTTTCTAAGAGGTGAGGTTCTGGTAGGCACCTCTTGAAATGGTGCCGGATTAACGTTGGTTGTTTTTCCTTGGGGGGGGGTTCCCTGCGTTGTTTTTTCCTGGATTTCCATTTCCGATCTTATTTTGGCCTGCCTCAACAAAAGCTCTAATTAAATAAAACTTAAGTATTATCACAAACTTCCTATTTATCTCTACAAACTATACTAATATGCCTTAATAAGATTAAGTGTCTTTTATATTATTATCTCTAAAGGCCATGGAACCTTTTGTACTAAATGGGTTTTCCAATGAGGACGGGTACTGCTCAGGTTTATGGTTTCTTATTATTTCATCTAATCCCTTACCGTCTATTACCTCTATATCTAAAAGGACTTCGGCAACTTTATGAAGAAGGTCAATATTATTCTCTAGCAATTTTCTCGCTTTTTCGTAGTTGCCTGTAAGTATTGATTTTATCTCTTTATCGATTGCAATCGCACTCTCTTCACTATAGTTTTTTGGCTTTGAAATCTCTTTTCCTAAAAAGATTAGCTCCTCGCCTTTACCAAAAGTGATAGGGCCGACTTCTTCACTCATTCCCCATTCACAGACCATTCTTCGAGCTATTTCAGTAACTCTCTCAAGGTCATTCCCTGCTCCGCTGGTTCTTTCACCAAAAACGAGTTCTTCCGCAGCTCTCCCGCCAAGTAACACCATTATGGTAGCATTAAGGTTGGTTCTGGACATTGTGTAGCGGTCCTCAATTGGCAGCTGCTGTGTTACACCCAAGGCCGTTCCTCTTGGAATAATAGTCACTTTGTGTATAGGGTCTGTCCCGGGTGTCAGTTTTGCAACCAAAGCATGACCTGCTTCATGATAGGCTGTTATTTTCTTTTCAGAGTCACTAATAATAAGGCTCTTTCTTTCAACGCCCATAATGACTTTATCTTTGGCATATTCGAAATCGTCCTTCGTGATCTTCATTCTTCCGAATTTGGCAGCGTGCAGGGCGGATTCATTTACCAGGTTCTCAAGATCCGCTCCTGTAAATCCTGGAGTGGAGCGAGCTATAATAGAGAGTTCCACATCATCTTCAAGAGGAGTATTTCTGGAGTGAACTTTGAGAATCTCTTCCCTGCCTCTAACATCAGGTCTTGGAACCAAAACTTGCCTGTCAAACCTGCCTGGTCTAAGTAGTGCAGGATCAAGCACGTCGGGACGGTTCGTAGCAGCCAGTACGATTATTCCTTCGTTTGATTCAAACCCGTCCATATCTACTAACAGCTGGTTTAAGGTTTGCTCCCTTTCATCATGACCACCTCCGAGTCCGGCTCCACGGTGGCGTCCCACAGCATCTAATTCATCTACGAATATGATGCACGGCGCATGCTTTTTGGCCTGTATAAATAAATCCCTTACTCTGGAAGCTCCTACTCCTACGAACATTTCAACAAAATCGCTACCGCTAATTATGAAAAACGGGACTCCAGCTTCTCCGGCTATTGCTTTTGCTAAAAGTGTTTTTCCTGTTCCAGGGGGACCAATAAGCAAAATACCCTTGGGAATTCTTCCCCCTAATTTGGTGAATTTTTTAGGACTCTTTAGGAAGTCTACAATCTCTTGGATTTCTTCTTTTGCTTCGTCTACTCCCGCTACATCTTTAAAAGTGATTTTGTTCTGGTTTTCATCAAGCATTCTCGCTTTGTTTTTTCCAAAAGACATCGCTTTCGTTCCACCCGCTTGAAGCTGCCTCATAAAGAAAACCATAATAACAACTAGGAGAAGGAGCGGAGCCCAATTTAAAAGGATGCTTGTTAAAGACCCATCTTTATCAGAATCGAATTTAAATGTGACCCCTTTTTCTTCCAGTGTTTTTATTAGTTGGTCGTTGGCAGGGCCAATTGTTTTAAAGCTTGCACCCGAATCTTCGCTTGCTCCAACGTACTTACCCTGGATTTCCTCGCCTTTAAACTCGATTTCTTTTACATCCCCGCTATCCAAGCTCGAAAGGAACTCGCTGTAGGGTATTTCTTCATAATCCGCTCTAGGCGTGTGTACAAGCTGATAGAGCGCTATAATCGCTACAAATATAACTAACCACAATACTAAATTTTTGAATAGCTGGCTGTTCAATGTTTCCTCTTATATAAAATGATATTAATCACTCATAAACCAATCAAAATGATAGCATAAGTGAAGGGGGTTTTCAACTTAGATTCCCCAATTATAAAGCATAATTACGTCAATATTGGCCTTATTTAGCCTTAATCGAAAAGACCAGTGCTCAAGTACCTTTCTCCTGTATCGCAAAAAATCGTCACTACCTGTTTACCTTTTCCCAGTCTCTCAGCAATTTTTAATGCGGCATATCCTGCCGCTCCCGCTGAAATTCCTACCAAAAGTCCTTCTTTAAGGGCAATTTCCCTAGTAAAATACCGGGCGTCCTCTGTTGAGACCGGAATAATTTCATCATAAATCCCTATAGTCAGTATCTCAGGTATAAAACCGGGTCCAATTCCCTGTATTTCATGAACATTAGCCTTGCCTCCAGAGAGAACTGCGCATTCCTTAGGCTCAACGGCAACTAAATGTATGCCAGGATAGGATTTCTTTAGAATTTCTCCAACCCCAGAAATTGTTCCCCCAGTTCCCACCCCCGCTACAAAGGCGTCGATTTTTCCCGGAATTTGCTCCATTATTTCAGTGCCGGTTGTTTCTCTATGGGCTTGTGTGTTCACTTTATTGCTAAATTGGTTAACCATGAATGAATTCGGAGTGGCTTCAGCGATCTCATGAGCTTTCTTTATAGCCCCGTTCATGAGTTCGTTTGCAGGAGTCAAGATAACTTCCGCCCCATATGCGGCTAAAAGCTGTCTTCTTTCCATGCTTCTGTCATCCGGCATTGTCAATATCAATTTGTAGCGTTTAATTGCGCATACGAGCGCAAGACCAATCCCGGTATTTCCGCTTGTCGCGTCCACAATAACAGTGGACTGAGGGTTTATAGATCCATCTTTTTCCGCAGCTTCAATCATACTTAGGCAAATTCTGTCTTTAGTGCTACCTGCAGGATTAAGATTTTCCAGTTTTGCCCAAATTGCGGCAGAATCAGGGGGTATAATACTATTAAGCTTTATAACCGGAGTGTTTCCGATCAGATTAAGCATACTGTCTACTACATTGTTCTGTCTATTAGCTATGTTCATAAATTGTTTTGTTAACTGCCAGTCTGAGTTCGTTTTTAAGGTTATTTTAGATTTTAGGATTATATATTAAATATTGTTTTATTCCGTTTTTTCAAGGAGTAGCAAGAAAATTTCCTTGGCGCTCTTAGAGTCTTTTTGCTCCAGTGATATAAGAATATTTTTAACTGACTCCCATGTAACATCCGATTTCCGTATTTCGTTTTTGAGTTTAAGGAGAATACCCTTAATCTCCTGGTTTCCCACTTTACGGATGTAAGTGTCTAATGTCTCTATATCAGGGTTATCGTTCATAATTATTATGATAGCTTATTTTTTGTTTATGTAATAGTATTGTCTCAGGTATAATTATTATTAATTTGTAAGCTCTAACCTACACTTTTTAACGGACTATATTAGATTTAATGGCGAAAAAACAGAATAAAAAACTTAAATCAAAACCTAAGAAAAGCAAGTTCTTTTTGTACTTTGTACTATTTTGTCTTCTATTAATAGCTGCCGGAGTCCTAACACTTTATGCAGGCTATAAATTCTATACGAAGGACCTTCCTGATTTAACCGTTATTACGGGATATAAACCCATACTTGTTACTGAGGTTTACTCTTCAGACGGCACATTGATTGGGGAGTTTGCGGCTGAACGGAGAAAAATCGTCCGCTATGAGAATATCCCTCCCCATGCTCGTAACGCATTCATCGCAGTTGAAGATAAACGCTTCTTTGAGCATGAAGGCGTCGATTTAAAAAGTATTATTGGTGCAATGTTAGAAAATATTCAAGAAGGGGATTGGGTTAGGGGTGCTAGCACCATAACTCAGCAAGTTATCAAAAACATTATTTTAACTCCGGAAAGAACAATTTCTAGAAAAATTAAAGAAGCAATCCTTGCACATAAGATTGAAAACAATTTGTCCAAAGAAGAGATACTCTTTCTCTACCTTAACCATATTTACCTGGGCGATGGCACTTACGGGGTCGAAACTGCAAGCCAAAATTACTTCGGTAAATCCGCAAAAGATATAAACATAGCAGAAGCCGCACTACTTGCAGGTCTTCCTAAAAAACCTGAATATTTCTCACCGCGCAAACATTTTGACAGATCATTGAGCAGACAAAAGCTTGTGCTTAAGAAAATGGTGGAAAGCGGCTTTATTACCGAAGACGAGAGAGCCGAAGCGCTTGATTATGAGATTAAAGTGGTTCCTAGAAAGAGTATTAACTATAAGGTTGCTCCCTATTTCGTTGAGCATGTGAGAAAGCATCTCGAAAATAAAGTTGGGACTAAAGCATTTTTAAACGGAGGTTATAAGATCTTTACGACTCTGGATTTAGAGCTTAACAATGAAGCCAGGTGGGCTGTGAAAAGAGGTGTACTTGACCTTGAATCCAGGCGCGGCCGTAAGGTGGTATCGAAGAAATTAAAAAATAAAGATCAAATAAATAAATTCAGAGATAATCAGAATGTTCAGAATATTGAGCGGGGAACTATATATGACGGGGTTGTAACCAAAGTTAAGAAAACAAATAAATCTAAAGAAAATGGTCTACAAATTTACTCAGCAGAAATCGGGGTAGGGGAGGCTAGCGGGATATTAAATTATACGGTCAGCTCCCCATTCGGAAAGGGTTTCAATAATACTAAAGACCCAAGTTTAAAAGGGGTGAGTTTAATTCCTGTAGAACTAAAAGTTGGAGATGTAATAAGTGTTAAGGCTACAAATAAAAGCGATGATAAGAACCACTTTTCTATTTATCTTCATCCTTTAGTTCAAGCTGCTCTTATTTCAATTGATACAAATGGTCATATACTTGCAATGGTGGGGGGTTTTGATTTTGGAATTTCTCAGTTTAACAGGACAACGCAAGCTCTCAGGCAGCCAGGTTCTGCTTTTAAGCCGATAGTATATTCCGCCGCGTTGGATAAGGGCTACACAGAAACGTCTATTGTGTACGATATGCCTGTAGTAATTAAAGATTGGGCTCCTCAGAATTATGATGGAGAGTATAAGGGCGCGATCGTATTAAGGCAGGCTCTTGCTAAATCAAGAAATTTGGCAACCGTTAGGGTTATGTTAGAAATCGATCCTTTCTATGTTGTCGACTATTCAAAGAATTTTGGCTTTACTTCAAAACTACATCCTTATCCTTCTCTAGCCCTTGGTGGTAGTGATCTCAGAATGATTGAAATGGTAAAGGCATTTAATGTATTTGCTACCGGGGGTAAGCTGGTTGAGCCTCAGTTCATACTTCGCATGTACGACCGAAACGGGCGAATTATAGAGGATAACACCGGGGGAACATTTGTGTCTAAAGAGGAATCTTTAAAAGCACAGAGAGAGGAAAAGAGGTTAGATATATTAAGGGAGTTAGCAAAAGAGAAGGGTAGGGACACAGACAGTGATCTTGAGTCTTTAAAAGAGGATGTTCTATTAGACGCGAATGTTTTTTTCGGAGATAGTGGATATACATTTTTAACTCCTAATGAATTTTTGGACCTAATTAGAGAGGGGCCTGTTGATTTTTCTTCTCTAGAATTCTCCGAGCAAACACTAAATCCCGAAACTGCTTTTATAATGACTGATCTCTTGCAGGCTGTAATAAAAGAGGGGACTGGAGTGAGAGCCCGCAAACTCACCAAGCTTGCCCCTATTGCTGGGAAAACCGGAACTACTAATGATTTTACTGACGCATGGTTTGTGGGTTTTAGTCCAAAATTAACGACAGCTGTTTGGGTAGGCAGGGACGATCACAAGAGCCTTGGAAAAAAAGAAGCAGGATCACGGGCGGCACTACCAATCTGGATTGATTTTATGGAAGAGGCGCTTACAAAGTATCCGGATGGCAAGTTTAAAAAACCCTCCAGCATTCGAATTGTAAGTACTCCATATGGGGATATTCCCTATAGTGTTGACTCGCTTAGAAGAAATGTACTCGATTCAATTCGAAATAGTGTAATAATTGATGGAGTAGAGCATGAAATGCCTTATAATACTTATCCAAACGACTACGGTCTCCGCCAAGACGAGTCAGAAACGGAGATCGATTTTCTTCTTAACCGTTAATCAAGGTTTGCCGACTTTTTAATATTCGCCAATTTCTTCTTTCCTATACCTTTTACGTAATCGAGCTCATCAAGACTTTTAAATCCTCCATTTGATTCTCTATAAGAAATAATTCGCGCAGCTAATTCGTCCCCTATTCCCGCAATGGCTTTTAGGTCTTCAGCACCGGCAGAGTTTATTCCTATCGGCACGCCAAGAGAAAGGCTCTTTCTCCCGCTTATCCTTACGATTTGAACTTCATCATCATTTATAATTAATCTATCTCCGGTCTTTAAATTTTCTGTTAGTCCGTATTTGTTCTGCATGCCTTCAAGATCTTTACGATTGGTGAAGCTCTTGATCGTTGTAAAACCGTCTTTATTTGATATCTCTATATAGATTTTCTCGTTGGTAGTAATATTATTTATGGAATTTGCAGGAGGCGATAAATAGTTAGATGTAATAAGAAAATAAATTAAG
>Ga0209980_10000101_pt1 | contig 41232 bp, 42 predicted proteins | sample CR02metaG_FD_183611 | JGI IMG/M metagenome (GOLD analysis project Ga0209980, IMG submission 183611) | Deep subsurface microbial communities from Mariana Trench to uncover new lineages of life (NeLLi) - CR02 metaG (SPAdes) (version 2) | ecosystem: Environmental > Aquatic > Marine > Ocean trench...
CGGCGTGGGCGATCTGGTGCGCTGCCTCTCGGAGTCGGGCGAGGAGGTCGCACGCGGGCTGATCTCCTACGACACGAAGGAGGTCGAGCTGATCAAGGGCCAGCGCAGTTCACGTATCCTCAAGCTGCTCGGCTACACCAAAGGCGATGAGATCATCCACCGCGATGACCTGGTGCTGCTGTAGCGTTCACGCCCGTCCTGCTACCATAGGCTCGTGAGCTTCCAGGCCCTGGCGGAGGAGATTGCGGTGCGGGCCCGGGCCGCCGCCAATCGAGTGGCAGAGCTACCCTCGGACGTGAGGGGAGGAGCGCTGCAGCGGGCGGCCGATTGCCTGGAGTCGTCCTGCGAGGCGATCCTCGAGTCGAACGCAAAAGACCTCGAGGCGGCGCACGAGTCCGGACTGGCAGCGCCGCTGCGCGACCGGCTCACGCTCGATCTCGCCCAAGTACAGGCAATGGCCCGGAGCCTGCGGGACATTGCATCGCTGCCGGATCCGGTCGGCGAGATCACGGGTATGTGGACGCGTCCAAACGGGTTGCGGGTGGGCCGGATGCGGATCCCCCTGGGCGTCATCTTCGTCATCTACGAGTCACGACCCAACGTGACTACGGATGTGGCCGGTCTCTGCCTTAAGAGCGGCAACGCCACATTGCTGCGCGGCGGCTCCGAGGCTTTCCATACGAACAGCTTTCTGGCCGAGCTCTTCCGCGGCGCCCTGCGTGAGAGCGGCATACCCGAGGACGTGATCCAGCTAGTCCCGCACCGTGAGCGCGAGCTGGTCGACCTTCTGCTCGAACGCGAAGACGAGATCGATCTCGTCATTCCACGGGGCGGCGAGGGGCTGATCCGACACGTCGCCGAGCGCTCGCGTATCCCCGTCATCAAACACTACAAGGGAGTCTGTCACGTGTATCTGGATCGGCACGCGGAGCCGAAGATGGCGCGTGACATCACCATCAATTCCAAATGCCAGCGGGTATCCGTATGTAACAGCGCGGAGACCCTGCTCGTGCACAAGGCCCTGGCAGACACGCTGCTTCCGCAACTTCTGGGGGAGCTTCGGGCCCTGGGGGTGGAGATTCGGGGCTGCGCTCAGACCCTGCAGCGCTGTCAAGATGCCATCGCAGCAACCGAAGACGATTGGAGAGAGGAGTACTTGGACAAGATCCTGGCGGTACGGGTGGTGGACTCCATGGACCAGGCGATCGACCACATTCGCCGCTACGGCTCCAACCACACCGAGGCCATCGTCACCGATGACCTGCGCAGCGCACGCGAGTTCGTGCGTCGCGTGAACTCGAGCTCTGTGTTCGTCAATGCGAGCACCCGCTTCGCGGACGGCTTTCAGCTCGGCCTAGGGGCAGAGGTGGGGATCTCGACGACCAAGATACACTGGTACGGGCCGATGGGCATCGAGGGTCTGACCACCCAGAAATTCATCGCTTTCGGCGACGGTACCCTCATCGAGTGAGCCTGGGCATCTTCGGCGGCACGTTCAACCCGGTCCACTTTGCACACCTGCGCCTGGCGGAAGAGGTCCGAGAAGCACTGGCATTGGAGCGCGTGCTCTTTATTCCATCGGCGGACCCTCCTCACAAGGACCGCGACCTGGCTGCCGCCAACCAACGGCTGGAGATGGTCCAGCTCGCGATCGCTTCGAACCCCAGCTTTGAGGCGCTCGACGTCGAGCTGCGGCGACCCGGACCCAGCTACAGCGTCGACACCCTGCGGATGCTGTCCCAGCGCTACGCGGGCAAGCCGCTCTGGTTCCTGATGGGGACGGATACGCTGGCGGAGCTCGATACCTGGCACGAGCCCGAGACCTTTCTGGGGCTCACCAACATCGCGGTCGTGGGGCGACCCGGGTCCCTCCACTGCGCGCTCGAGCTGCTCGTGCCCGAACGTCTGGCCGGGAGCTTCGTTGCCGGCCGCGGACTTCTCAGGCACCCCTCAGGTCACGAGATCCGCAGCGTGCCCTTCCCGCCGCTCGGCGTTTCAGCGAGCGACATCAGGCGCAGGGTCGCGCGCGGGGCTTCGATCCAGTACCTCGTGCCGGACACGGTAATCGACTACATCCAGAAGAACCGTCTGTACGAGGGGGCTGCTTGAAATCCCAGGAAATGGCTCTCGCTCTGGCCGAGGCAGCCAACGAGAAGAAGGGCTTCTACGTGCGCATTCTCGACCTGCGGGAAAGCGCCGCCTTCACCGACTTCTTCGTGATCGCGACCGGCGCATCGGACCGCCACGTGCGAAGTCTGGCCGCTGCGGTGATCGAGGCTGCGCGGCGCCACGGCGAGCACCCGATCGGCGTCGAGGGCGAGCAGACGGCGCGCTGGCTCTTGATCGACCTGGGCGACGTACTGGTGCACCTCTTCCAGCGCGAGGCGCGCGACTTCTACGGTCTGGAGCGGCTCTGGGACGACACCTCCGCGCTCGATCTCCCTCGGGTCGCTGGAGGCTTGGGGTGAAGGGGCCGGTCTGCCTGGTGATCCTGGACGGCTTCGGGATCGGAGCCGGGGGAGAGGGAGACTCCACAGCCCTGGCCCAGACGCCGTTTCTCGACCGGGCGGCGCGGCTCTATCCGCACGCGGCGCTCGAGACCTCGGGGCCAGCGGTCGGTCTTTCCGCGGGACAGATGGGCAACTCCGAGGTCGGGCACATGACGCTCGGTTCGGGACGCATCATGCGGCAGGACATCGTGCGCATCCAGCGGGCCGCTGACGCCGGCGAGTTCGCCCACAACCCCGTGCTCGCGGACTTGCTCGCTGCGGGCTCGCGGGCCGGGGGTCAGATCCACCTGCTGGGGCTGATCTCGGATGGCGGCGTTCACAGCTCGCTCGGTCACCTGGACGCTATCCTGGCCTTGCTCGAGGGGCGCGGAATCCGACCCATCTTGCACGCCTTCACCGATGGCCGGGACACACCGCCCCAGAGCGCGCTCACCTGGCTTGCGCCCCTCGAGGATCGCCTCACGGCCCTGGGAGGCTGCGTCGCGACGGTGGTCGGGCGCTATTGGGCCATGGACCGCGACCAACGCTGGGACCGGGTCGCGCGCGCATACCGAGCGGTCGTGCAACGCCAGGGGAACGAGGTGGCCTCCGCCGTGGAGGCGATCGAGAAGGCCTACGCCCGCGAGCAGGGGGACGAGTTCATCGAGCCTTCGGTGGTCACGGGTGCGCCCGCGCTCGACGATGGCGCCGTGGTGCTTTTTTTCAACTTCCGTTCGGACCGGGCGCGGCAGCTGACCAACGCGCTCACCCGGGTGCGGCCCGAGGCACTGGGACGAGAGGTTTCAGAGCTCCCCGCACCTACGCTGTCCGCATTCGCCACGCTGACGGTCTACGACGAAAAATTCGGGCTACCCGCGGCCTTCGGCCCGCTGGAGGTCCCGCACGTCCTGGGTGAGCTCGTGAGCAAGGCAGGGCTGCAACAGCTTCGCATCGCGGAGACGGAGAAGTATGCGCACGTGACCTACTTCTTCAACGGCGGCCGAGAGGAGCCCTTCCGGGGCGAGGATCGCATACTGGTGCCGTCCCCAGCCGACGTTCCCACTTACGACCGCAAGCCTGAGATGAGCGCAATCGAGGTGACCGACAAGCTGCTGGAAGCCATACAGCGTACCGACTACGCGTTCATCCTGGCCAACTATGCCAATCCGGATATGGTCGGACATACGGGTATCATCTCGGCGGCCGTGCGCGCGGTAGAAGTGGTCGACGCCTGCCTGGATCGCCTGTGCAGCGCCGTCCTGGCGCGCGGCGGCGAGCTTCTGATTACCTCGGATCACGGCAACGTCGAGCAGCTCATCGATCCCGACACCGGCGCACCCCATACGGCACACACTACGAATCCGGTGCCCCTGTTCTGGGTGCGCAGAGAGGCGCAGGGATGCTCCGTGCTCGATGGTGGACTCTCCGACCTCGCACCCAGCTTGTGCGAGCTACTCGAGCTCGAGCCACCCGCCGAGATGACCGGCCGGAGCCTGCTCCAATGCGATCCTCCCTCCTCGAGCTCCTAGCGCCGAGCGTTTGCCCGGCATGCGACTCTCCCCGGCGCCCGGGCACGCCGCGGCTCTGCGATCTCTGCCGCTCGCAGCTGGTACCCCTGCGCCTGCTGCGCGGTGTACCTACGGCGCTGGCCTATGAGGGAACAGGCGCCGAGCTGGTTCAGCGTTTTAAGTTCGACGGCCGGCGTGACGCGCTCTGCGTCCTGCTCGAGCCCCTCATCGAGCGCGTGGCAGAGCTGCGCGTGGACAGCATCGTCCCACTCCCCCGGCATCCGGAGCGTGTGCGGGAGCTCGGGCGCGATCCGGTATACGAGCTGGCCCGCGCCCTGACCAAGCGCACGAGACTGCCGCTGGAGAGTGGTGTTCTACGCCGCACCCGAGCCACCCCGCCCCAGACCGGCCTTTCGCCGCGAGCGCGCCGCACGAACGTCGCCGGCAGCTTTGCGGCACGGCCAGGCACGCTAGAGGGGCGCCGGGCCCTGCTGCTCGATGACGTGATCACGACCGGCGCCACCCTTGCTGCGGCCGCCTCCGAGCTCCGCCGAATGGCAAAGCCCCACACGGTTCTGCCCCTGGCCCTGGCAGGTACGCCTGCGCTACTCAGCGGGGGGCTCGCTTTGCTATAAACCCTTACACTCGGAGCGCGCCCGAGGAGAAGCCCCCCATGCCCAATACGATCAAGCTCAAGGCTGCAACGACGCTCAAACACCACTCCAACCTGGGTGAGGAGATCGATGAGATTCAGTTCGAAGCGGGACAGGATCTCGTCGTGCTCAAGGAGTGGGAGACGGCCTACCTGGTAAAGGACGACGACGGGAAGCTCTTCAATGTGAAGAAAGAGCTGGTGGAGGAGAGCGGAGCAGCGCCGCCAGGCTCTCACGCAAACGCTCGGGGTCCACAGGCTTCTTGAAGATCACGCCCTCCAGCCCTTTCAAGCGGCTGCGCTTGATGACATGGTCCTTGTCGTAATAGAAGGCCGTCATGAGGACGACATGCGTGTCCGGGTGGAGGCGGCGAACCTGCCGGAGTAGCTCGTAGCCGTCCATGCCGGGCATGACGACGTCCGAGAGCACGACATCGAAGCTGACGTCCGCCAGCCGGGCCAGCGCCTCGCGGCCTTCTGCGGCGGACTCCACCTGACAGCCCTCGTTTCTCAGGATCTCCACCACCGACGAACGCACGGCTTCGTCATCATCAACCACCAATACGCGTCGCCCCTTGAGCGCTCTCTCCTCGCCAGCAGGTGCGCGCGACAGGTCGATCATTTTCGCATCACCCAGGTACGCGGTGTTCGAGTAGCGCTCGCCCTGAGCCATCTCATAGAGTCGCTGCAAATTCTCCTCTATGCGCTTCACCTCGTGCTTGATGGTCTTGATCCGGTTGCGGCCCTGCTCAGGCTCGTGCGGCTCTGCGATCTTGTCGACGAAGCGCTCGAGCAAGGTCAGCTGATTGGTAATGACCGAGAGCGGGTTGTTGATCTCATGTGACAAGCCAACCGCGACCTCGCCCAGGAGAGCCATCTGGTCCTTGCGGATGATCTCCGTCAGGTCTTTGGCGAACCCGATCGTGCCCTGCTCTTCATCGCTGTCGTCGCGGAGTATGACCCCAGAGATCGCCACGGGAATCACGTGCGCGTCTTTGTGGACGAAATGCGTGGGGAAGTTGACGACTCGATCGGCCCCACCGTTCTCTTCGCTGCGCATCGCCACCATCACCCGGCGCGCTTCGTCAATACTGGGATAGAGCCGAGAGACGAACTGGCCGATGATCTCGTCCCGTTCGTAGCCCAGAATCTCCTGCGCGCCGTCATTGTAATAGGCGACCGTGCCGTCGTGATCGGTGGCGACCACAATGTCGGGCGACGCCTCGATCAGACGTTCGAGGGCGGCCTTCGAAAGAGGCATGCGCGGATTCTATCGCCTACCACGAGGCCCGCAACGAACAGAACTCGTCAAATCAGCTCGAGGCGGACCTTCCCCAAGGCGGCGCGCCGAGACCGCTTCCAAACTGCAATCGCCAGATGGTTGTCCTGGTCGGCCTCGAGCACGCCCAGAGGCAGCACGAAGCGCTGCTGCGGACCACGTTCGGGCCAGTAGCGCCCGATCAGGTAACCGTTCAGGTAGAGGTTGGCCTTACCCCGACCCGGGTCGAACACGAGTGCCAGTGACCGCTGCTTCAGGTCCACACCCTCCATCCGGAAGCGGGTCTCGTAGAGTCCGACGCCGTTCGGCCCCCCCGTCCAGCCATGCGGGAGGACCACCTCCTGATTACCCGTACGTTCCACACCCTCGAAGGCCACGACCGGGTTCATACCCCGCTCGCCCCGCACGAGCCCCCCTCGGAAGCGCCAGTGGATGGGGCTCGCGCCGTCGTCGATGCGAACGATACCGCGGGGGTTGGCTCCGTCGTCCACAAAGCCCTTATTGTGACCCAGGCTCTCCACCAGAATCACTATCACGTTCCGCCCTTTGTTCAGACGTACCTCGCGCAACGAAACCCTGCGCATACGAGCACCGTCCGGCCCCACCCCCCAGCGGTTCTGGAACTGATCGCCTGCCGCAACCAGCTCTCGATTGATGTAGACCGCGTAGCAGTGGCGCGCATCGAGCAGGAGGCGGTCGAGGGGCCCTTGAAAGCTCCCCCGGTACCAGATGAAGCCGTAGTGGACGCCGAGTGAGTCCATGTCCACACGTCCGCGTTCGATCTGGGCGCGCGAGAGCGCCGACCAGGCGGAGTCATCGTAAGCGGGGTCGAGCTGAGGGCTGGTGTTGGCAAAGGTCCAGCGCTCGAGCCGAGGAAGCGGTGGAGGGGTTCCAACCTGAGGTGGGCTCCAGCGCAGGGGCTCGGGGCTAACGCCCTCGAGCTGCCCGTCGGCTCCGTAGACTCGGATCTGCGTCTCCCACGGCGCCAGCTCCGTGCGCGTGTCCTCGCGCGTCGGCACGCGCTTGGGCCGCCGCGTGGTGTTTCTCAGGAACACGAAGCGGCGCCGGGGACCCTGCCGAGTCACCAGATGCTCGGGACACCAGCTGCCCCGGTCCCCGGGCTCCACCCGCTCCGTCTCGACGAGATCCTCCTCGAAGCGGTCGATAAACTCATTCAGACGACGGACCGCTTCGTAGCGGGCGCCCGTTTCGCCGGCCTCCGCAATCGGCGCTCCACAGTCGTAGGATGTGTAGACGTCGGGGCTTCCCATATAGCCCCAGGTCGTGCCGCCGCAGAAGACAGAGTAGCTCCACAGCGTGGCCCGCTCGGCGAGCGCGGCCTGGCTTACATTCTCGATCGACTCCGGCCCCAGCAGCGCCCGCACACGAGCATAGCCAGGCCCCCCCCAGCTGTCGTGCCAGCCGGCCTGGAGCTGGGGATAGAAGATCGCGTCCTGCGGACGATGCGCGGCCAGAGAGACCTCGTCGCCGGTGAAGTCGGCAAACGTCTTTCGATTATTCCGCCAATCGCGGTCAAGCCTGCGGATCGGATAGCGATCTAGCCCCATGAGATCGACATCGGTCTGACGTCCGCGGGTCGGCGACAGGTCGTTATGGAAGATCGGCACCTCGCAGCCGAGTTCTCGTAGCGCTCGCGAAAGCTCCCGCATATAGAGGCAGGTCTGGCCCCAGCCCCGCTCGGCCCCGGCCTGAAGCAACGAATCGGGGTGCGAGCGACCCCGGGCGAGGTTCGCCAGCGTCGAGTTCCCGAACCAACGGATCAGCAGATCCCAGAGGTCGAGGCGAACGCCGGAGTAGGGCGCGGGCACCGTATATTCGTTCTCGACCTGGACCAGAATGAGGTTCGAGCGAGTTGCGAAACGCGGCACGACCTGTTCAAACCACTCGCGCATCGCCTTCATGAACCCGAGCGAGAAGGCAGCTCGCTCCCGCAGCCGGCAGCGCGGTACAAGCGAGGGATCCCTCAGAATCCATGCGGGCAGTCCACCCAAATCGATGTCCGCACCGATGTATGGTCCCGGGCGCGCGATCAGGTAGAGCCCTACCTCCTCGACCATGTCGTGGAGGCGGTCCACGTCGCGGATATCCGTGAAATCGTAGTCCCCACGCGTCTCGGAGTGGTAGTTCCACGGGTAGCAGAGCTCAACCGCGTTCAAGCCGGCCTGGCGCATCTTCTCGAGCCGATCCCGCCAGAGCGCGGGCGAGGGAAGTCGAAAATAGTGAAGCGATCCCGCGCGGATCAGCTTCCTCACCCCCGAGATGCGTAGGCTATAGCGGTCTAGCTCGACTCGCACGTTCCGCCACCCCCACAGGCGAACCGGGCGCCTACTCGTTCGCAGCTAGCCAGCGTTCTGCGTCCAGGGCTGCCATGCAGCCCGTCCCCGCCGCGGTCACCGCCTGCCGGTAGCTCGGGTCCATCACATCGCCGCACGCGAAGACGCCCTCGACATTGGTCCGGGTGGAACCGGGCTCGACGAGGATATACCCGTTCTCGTTGGTTCCTAGCTTGTCGATAAAGAGCTCGGTGTTCGGCTTGTGCCCGATGGCAACAAAGAGCGCCCCGACCTCCAGTTCAGACCGCGCACCCGTCTTCAGATTCCGGATACGCACGCCCTCCACCTCCGTCTCGCCCAGCACATCCTCGACCGCGCTGTCCCAGACAAACCGAAGCTTTTCATGCTTGCGCGCACGCTCCTGCATGATCTTGCTCGCTCGAAGCTCGTCCCTTCGATGAATCACGTGGACCACGCTGGCAAAACGCGTGAGGAAGAGTGCCTCCTCCATCGCCGTATCGCCGCCCCCCACTACGGCCATCGCCTTGCCTCGAAACAGCGCACCGTCGCAGGTGGCACAGGCCGATACGCCCCGGTTCATCAGCCTCTCTTCGGACGCAAGCCCGAGCCATTTGGCCGAAGCGCCTGTCGCAATGATCAAAGCATCGGCGGTAAAACGGTGCTCATCCGATTCGGCACTGAAGGGACGCGACTCCAGGTTGACAGACACTGCGTCCTCCGCGAGCACGCGTGTGCCGAAGCGCTCCGCCTGCTTCTGGAAGAGCTCCATCATCTCGGGACCTGTGATGCCCTCAGGGAAGCCCGGATAATTCTCGACATCGGTGGTCAACATGAGCTGGCCGCCGAACGCCAGTCCCGCAATCACGACAGGTTCGAGCTCTGCCCGCGCCGCATAGAGCGCCGCCGTGAAGCCCGCGGGCCCACTGCCAATGATCAGCACCGAAGTATGCTCCGCATCGGGACGGCCCCGCGCCTTGCTGACGTCCAACATGGAATTCAGCTCGCCAGCGTGCTCGAGTGCGAAGAGATCATCGCACCCACCAACGTGGGTTTCCCCGATCCAGATCTGGGGGACGGTGCGCCGACCGCTACGTTCGATCATCTCGTCCCGCCGCTGCGGGGAGTCGTCGAGATTGATCTCTTCCCAGACGACCCCCTTGGACCGGAGCAGGCCTTTCGCCTGCGAGCAGTACGGGCACGTCGTGGTGGTGTACATGAGCACGCGAGCCATGGCGCGGTATGTTAGCCGACCCTACCGGGCCGCTCTAGCCAAGCCGGATATCGCGGATTTCGTACTGCTTGACGCCCGAGGGGACCTCAACGGTCACCTCGTCATCGACGCGCTTGCCGATGAGCGCTCGCCCCACCGGACTCTTGACTGAGAGCAAGGCCTGTCTGATGTCCGCCTCGTCCTCCCCTACGAGAGTGTAGGTGACCTCGTCGCCGGAGCTGAGGTCCTCGAGTACGACCGTGGTGCCAAAAAGGACCCGATCGGGCGTTTGATCGCCCAGATCCACCACCTGGGCTCGCGCGAGCTTGTCCTCGAGCATGAGGATCCTCGACTCGATATGCCCCTGGCTTTCCTTGGCAGCGTCGTACTCTGCATTCTCGGAGAGGTCCCCATGCTCCCTTGCGACCTTGATCGCTTGCACCATAGCCGGGCGTTCACGCGTCTTGAGACGATGCAGCTCCTTTTGGAGCTGGTCGTGGCTACGGGGTGTCATGGGAACCTTTTCCCGCAAAGCTCATCCCTTACGTCAAGCAGACCCAGAGTACGAAGCACCTCGATCCGTGTCAACGAGTTGTTCGGCTGGCGATAGCGTCAATCTCCAGTCTCACCCCTAACGGCAATGCTGACACCTGCACGGTAGACCTGGCCGGCTGCGCGCCCCGCAGCATCCGTTCGTACACCGCATTGAAGCGCGAAAACTCCTCGAGCTGAGTCATATAGACCGTCACGCGCAACACGGTCTCCCAGCTCGCACCTGCAGCATCCAGAACCGACTCGAGATTCCGCAGCACCTGCTCGGCTTGCTCCTCGATCGAATCCCCGTGCCGTTCGCCCGTCTCAGGGTCCAGCGGAATTTGACCCGACAGGAAGACAAGGTCACCATACCCGACCGCCTGAGAGTAAGGTCCAATGGGCGCGGGGGCATTTTCGGTAAGAACGTGATCCATAGTTCTCCCTCACTCACCAACTTGACCGCCCCGTGTACGGAAGCAGCAACATTGTATAAGAGTGGCCGCCGCTGGAGTACGCTTTTCTGTCTGACCGCGGTCTTGGCGGCGGGCACGGCGGGCTGCGGCGAGGAGATGGCAGCGTCCGCGGAGCCGGCGCAGCCTCACGTGGTTCCAGCGCTGCGGTTCGCCGGCGTGAACCTGATCTACGCGTTGCGTCGCGTGGCGGCGGAGGCCAAGCTGCTGCTGGCACTGGATGAACTCCAGCCGCGCAATCTGGGGCCTGACCTGGATCGCTTCCGAGTCGATCTGGACCTCCCCGCTGGACCGGTACGGGAGGCGCTTGGGGAGCTGAAGCAGCAGACCGGGGCCTTCGACTTCAGGCTCTCCGACGACGTGATCTACGTACGAAGTCAGCTCTCACTCCAGCAAACGACTGGGTTCGATGTAAAGGATCTTCCCGCGGCGGAGCTCAAGGTCAACATCGAGGAGCTAGTCAAATGGATCATGATGCATCGAAGGAGCTCCTATTTAAAAGTCAAAAGGGTGCGTGGAGAGCCCATTTTCAGAGTCGTGGAGCTGAACGTGCCCGAAAAGAGCTCAGTTCTGCACCTGCTGCTCATGTATTCCAACAAGGCCAATCGGGGCTGGCGCATCCGCCGCGCGGGTCAGGTGACGCACGATGCTCAGGGCCGGCTCGGGATCATCGCCAACACCGTCGCACTCTGGGGGCCATTGGGCGAGCCGAACAAATTGCCCCGCAGCCGCATGGATGACAGCATCGTCGCCGCGCTCGCGAGCGTATCGCAGCGTACGAAGACGCCGATTTGCATCACCGACGCCTCACCGCTGGGCAACTTCCGGGGTTGGCTCGACTACGGACGCAAGACCGATCCTCAGATGGACGTGCGCGAGTCGGTCGGGACGCTGGCCTGGGCTGGGGTGACCGCATCCGGCGATCACTTCGCCTGGGAGACGCTGGACGGCATCATCCGCGTAAATAGCCAGTTCTACACCCGCCTTCTGCCCGGTCAGGACCTGCTGAACGATGCAGTCAAGGGTGGCCGGTTCGACGGAACACTGCCTGAGCTGGCGCGCTGGCTCAACCAGAACCGCGCCGAGCCCTCGCCGAATGTTCTGATGGGAGGAGAGATCACGGGCGATGGGCCCACGGCCCGGCTCCAGATCGCGGACGGCTCGACCGTTGAGTCGGTCCTGCTGGATTTTGCGCGGGCCAGCGGAGCGGGCTGGAACCTGGTGATCGTCGAGCCCGATCCCGACGAAGCCTCAGCGCAGTCCCACCCTAACGCCTGGTTTGGTGCCTTCCTAACCTCGCTGGCGCTCTGGAGCCCTTAGTCTACGCGTTCCTCGAGAAGGCGAATCAGGTATCCGATGATGAGAAGGTTTGGCAGACGGCGGCTGAGCTCATCTGCCTTTTCATTCTCGTCCAGCCACTCCTCAGCAAATTCCTGCGCATAAGCCGCAAAGAACTCCAGCAGCTCGAGGCTGACGTTCTGCGCGAGCATCGTGTTGATCTGCTTCGTGTCGAGATCTTTCCAGATGTCCGTGAATTCGATCGCGAGCTCTAGGCTCGTCATTTCCCCACTCCTTGACCCGAGCCTACGGGTCGAGGGACCCGGCGCCAGCTACGCGACTGCGCACCCACTCCGTCCCTCTGGGCGTCCGATCATGCCAGCGTCAGGGTCTCCGCGTCAACGCGAATCCCCGAGAGAGACGCAGCTTTCGACACGCACGCCTCTAAAATCGAATGCGTAACCAACACGCAACATCGACTCCTAGGCTCGCGCAGGATCGCTGCTTCTCAGTGTGTATGCAGAACGGATTCCAGATCGGTCCGGTTCGATACTTTCCACTCGATATCCAGAGCCTCGCCTCCATCTGGCACGAAGCTGCCCCTGCGCAGGACCTCTTCAGTGGCATAAACGCGCGTCCCCGTGCGTATGGCCAGCGCGATCGCGTCGCTCGGTCTCGAATCTAGCACCACCGTACGCCCATCGATCTCTACCTCGAGCAACGCGTAGTAGACGCCTTCCTTCAGCTCAGTGATCACGACCCGCGCAACCCGACCGTCGATCTTCTCGACAAGATTCCGCATCAGATCATGCGAGTTCGGGCGTGGCGACTCGATCCTCTGCAAGCCCATAGCAATGGACTGCGCCTCGTAAACTCCGATCCAGATCGGCAGTCGACGACGCGCCCCCTCTTCCTCCTGCAACAAGATCACCGGCGTCGACGTTCGCGGATCGAGCTTGACGCTCTCAACGTGCATCGAGTGGGCATCCAGGTGGGCGCCGGTGGGTACGTAGCACCCGAACGAGGTTGAAAGTATGACAGCAGCGCTAAGGTTGCGGATCCAATACCGGTCGCGATCTAGCATGGTCCCTCCACCTTGCCTCCGATGTGATTCATCCGTAGCTTTTCGCCTCCCGAAAAGATTATATCATGGGGTGGCAGTCGCGATGTAGCATTGTAATCTCGCGTTGGTGAATCGTCCTGCTCGAACGAGCGCTTTGGTCGTTGGCGCGCTGAGCCGCGATCTTCTGACCAGCGGTAACGGTTCAAAACAGTTTCGTTCTGGAGGCGGTGTACACCATGGGGGGATCACCCTGGCCAGATTGGGCTCGAGCGTACGCGTCCTCACACGCGTCCACCCTGAAGACGAGGCGGATTTGCCGGCGCCGCTGCGGGCGGAAGGCGCGGAGGTTCTGGCACTAGCGAGTGACGCCACGACGACCTACGTGAACCACTACGGTGATCACGCGGACCGTCACGAGCTACGGGCTAGCTCCGATCCGATCACGGCTGCTGATGTGCCTCCCAGCTGGAGAGAGCTCGACCTGGTTCAGCTCAGCCCGTTGCATCAGAACGACATCGCTGCGGAGACGGCAGCTGGGCTGCACGGCTTGAAGGGGCTCGATGTGCAGGGGCTTCTGAGGGGACCCGGACTCGAAGGTAGGCGGGCTCTCCCGTGCTTCCTGGACAGCGTCGACGTCGTGCAGGTCAGCGAAACCGATCTGGCCGACCTGCTCGGAGAGCAGAGCCTGGGGCGCTTCGCGCGGCGCTTCAAGCTGAAGGAGATGATCGTAACCCGGGGCTCGCGCGGCGCGACGCTCCTGACTCAACAGGGCACGACCGAGATTCCGGCACGGAAGGTCGAGGGGGGAGACCCCGTGGGGGTCGGTGACGTATTCCTGGCTGCTTACCTCTTCCTGCGTGTTAGCGGGCGGGGTCCTATCGACGCGGCGCGAGGCGCGACTCGAGCGTGTGCGGCGAAGCTCGAGCACGGCTTGATCCCGCGGCGATTCCAGCCCGAGCAAGCCGACCCATGAGGGCGCGCTGCTTCCCCGCCGTCTGGGGGTTCTGGCTGCTGGCCTGCATGCCGGGAAGCTTCGGCATCTGGGTCGAGCCACCTCCCCCGCCAGCGCCCGAGCTGCCCCTTCCGGCTCGCTTCGAGGGCGATCCGCCACCCCGCCTCGAGCCGACCCGGTTCCCAGGCCTGGCAGCGGCAGCCAGCGTCGATCCCACGCTCTACTACTACGAGCCGTTCGAGCGTTGGTACCGCTACGCCTTCAATCGCTGGTACGAGGCCTTCGCGTGGGACGGGCACTGGTTCCCGCCCGAGCGGGTACCCGGCCCGCTCGAGGACGGACCGCCTACTCAACCTCCGTGATCTCGATCATGCGCTCCAGCGCGAGCCTGGCATTGGCCGCAACACCGGCTCGGCCCTTCTCATCGAGACGCTCGCGCCAGCCGGAGACCTCGTCCACCATGTCACCGGGTAGCACGCGGTTAAGATCCGGGGCCTCGCCCTTTCCAAGCAAATCAAGCATGGCCACCAGGTGTGGCGGATCGTTGCGCGACATGGTCGCGCAACCGCATTCCCGATTGTCCCCGGGCAGAGGAACATCCGCCAGGTGCTGCACCGCCACGCCCCTCTGCCCCGCCTGCTCGCGCAGGTTCCGCACGAAGTGCCCCTCCGTACCGACGGCGAAGGAGCTGCCCGCAGGGGCGTCCAGCACGTGCTTCCAGAGGAAGCTGGTGGAGCCCGACGCGTCAGCCAGGTCGACGATCTCCCTGGGGCACTCGGGATGGACCACGACGCTGAATCCGCGCTCGCGCCAGTAAGCAACGTGCTCCGCACTGAAGATGGTGTGGACCCCGCAGAACGAGCCCCAGAGGATGAGCTCCGCCCGATCGAGCTGCGCGAGCACTTGCTTCGGCAGCTCCTCCAACAACAGCTCGGACCCTTCGTGCCCCCCCGGCCACAGGAAGATACGATCCTCCGGAATGCCGACCTCGGCCGCTACGTTGCGGCCAAGATGTTCATCGGGCACGAACAGGATGCGGCGACCCTGCGCCCGTGCCCAGCGCACGACCTTCGATGCGTTCGAGCTGGTGCAGACCGCGCCCCCGCTCTGGCCCGCCAGCGCCTTCAGGCGTCCCGACGTATTCATGTACGCAACCACGACCAGGTCGTCGCCGTAGCGGCTCTGCAGCTTCTCAAAGGCCGGCGTCACCATGAACTCCTTCGCCATCATCTCCATGGTGCAGCCGGACTTGGGATTGGTGATGTAGACGCGCTGATCCGGTGCCGCAAGCAGCGCAATGGCCTCGGCCATGAAGTGCACGGCCGACTCCACGAAGATCTTGCGCTCCGGGTGCAGAATCGACTGCCGCGCGAGCGCATACGAGTCGCCGACGTGCCCGCCATACCGCTCCACGAGCTTCACCACCTCGCCGCCCATGTAGTAGTGAGCCAGCAGCATAAGCTCGGGGCCCAGCTTCTCGAGCGCAGGGCAGATGTACGAATCCATCCAGGGCAAGACCGTTTCCGGCTTACGATCTCCTAGCGACAGGTACTCCTCTGCGTAGGGCTTGAACTCCTCCTGGTACCAGTCCAGCGGCAGATCGGTCTGGCAAATCGGGATATCGGGCTGGAGCACGATGCCGCTCGGTCGGATCGAGCGGTCGATCTTACTTCTGGGCTGGGGACCGGGGGGCTCCATGCGCGGACTGTACGCGAAACCGGCACGCCGGGAAAGGGGGCTAAATCGTGCCCGGCTTCGTCAGCGACTCGAGATCGAAGGTGAAGCGCTGCTCGGGTGCCTCAGAGCGCACCGGACAGTCCTGCATGGCACAGCCCGAACAGTGTCGGGGCTGGCAGGGGTCCAAATGCACGACCGCCCCGCCATCCGCGCCCACGAACGTGAGCAACGCCTGCTCCAATCTGTCACCCGTCTGGTGCGCCTGCTCCATGGAGTGGTAGCGCGGCACCGTCAGGTGTAGATCGATGTGATGCGACGAGCCGACGCGCCGCGCCCGCAACTCGTGGATCTCGATCCACTCGGGAGGCCGTTCCCGCTCGAGCTTCTGGGCGATCTCCGAGAGCAACTCGAAGTCCGCCTCGTCGAGCAGGCCCCGCAGCGCGCGCCGCACCACCCGCCAGCCGGTGGCAAGAATATTCGCGGCGACCACCAGCGCGACCAGCGGATCGAGTAGCTGGATGCCCGTCAGCTTCACTGCGACCAGGGCAGCGATCCCGCCTGCCGTGGTGACCACGTCGGTGAGGATATGTGCACCATCGGCCTGGATCGCCTCGGAGCCCTCGCGGCGCCCCACCCGAATCAGATACAAGCCGAGCCCGAGGTTCGACAGACCCGCAGCCGCCGCAACCGCGATCCCGGTGCCGAGCTGCTGGAGCTCTGAGCCGACGATGATGTGCCGAATGGCCGCCGCGACGATGACCATGGCCGCGATCACGATCAGAGCCCCTTCGATCGCCGCCGACAGGGGCTCCGCCTTGCCGTGGCCGTAAGGGTGGTCCTGATCGGCTGGGCGCGAGGCAACGGCGACGCTGTAAGTAACCATAGCGGCGGCGATCACGTTCACGATCGACTCCGCGGCGTCGGCGAGCAGCACCGTGGCCCCCGTCACCTGCCAGGCAAAGAATTTGGCCACCAGGATCAGGAAGCCGACGCCTACCGAGATCGCCCCCGCACGTACCACCGCCGGGTAGCTCGAGAAGCGCTCGCGCTGCACACGCATTTTCGGCATACGCAGAACCTAGCCGGGATCGGAGAGGCTCGGTAACCGGACGCTTCAGCCAGCGCCCGCGCTCGCGGCGGATCTCACTCGGAGACAGGCTACTCAACCAGGCACAGCGGAAGTACCGCGATAGTTCAAGACCCGTAGGCCGCGCGGCGAGCCGGAAGTGGAAGCCGAGACGTGAGTAAAATCCATTACTTACGCTGCCCATCCACTGGGTCAAGGGCTGGTCAACTAGCTCGATGCTCCGTAATTAGGAACCGAAGCGCATACTAATTTTTTGCCGCTCTCGAGGAGATAATACTTGTTGGAGGCAAAGAAATTGTGCGGCAGCGAAGACCGTGTCGGCAAAGAAGGAGCCTTGGATGAGGCCGCAGCCTTCTAGAGGAGACCAAGGATGAGATCCAAGCCGCGCTATAACGTTGTTGGGCTAGCCTTTGTCGTAGCGGTCTGTGCGAACGGGCTGCTTGTGCCTGTGACAGCGGTAGCGGATCTAGAGCCCGAGGGCCGGAAAGAAATCGAGGAAATCGCGGGCTGGCCCACATTCTCGTCCTGCATGAGTACCAGGGCCTACGCTATCTCAACAAAGGTGGACAACCTGTATCGGAGTCAACGTCCCTTGAAGAAACGAGATCCGGATCGCATGTGGACGGATGAGGAAAAGCAGGTGGTCGATATCGTCTTGAAGCAAGTCGACATTTGTCGTGACCTGACGATCAAGGAACTGCTGCGGCGATACGGACCGATGAGGAAAAGCAGGTGATCGACATCGTCTCGAACCGATCGCACCCATTCACGGGGGCGTTCGCACACTACTCGCACACTCAATGAGGAACCGAATCGCATAGGCGATAACCCGTTAGTTCAAGCCGCGCGTTAGCGCGGCGCGCAGCAAAGGCCGAAGGCCTGAGCGAAGTGTGCGCAGGCCGGCGATGCCGGCCGCTACCGCACTAGGTGCAAGCCCCGGAAGGGCGCGCAGCGAGCCCGAGGCGAGCGAAGTACGGGCAGCGTGGCTTTGCCGCGCGATAACCCGTTAGTGCAAGCCGCACCTCAGCGCGGCGCGCAGCGAAGGCCGAGGCCTGAGCGAAGTGTGCGCAGGCCGGCGATGCCGGCCGCTACCGCACTAGTAATGGTCGGGGCGGCCGGATTCGAACCGGCGACTTCTTGCTCCCGAAGCAAGCGCGCTACCAGGCTGCGCTACGCCCCGACGGAGTCACCGAGGGTAGTTCCCGGGCCCAAGGCAGGCAACCGGGTCAGGGCCAGCTGATTTCGGTGGCCGACTCCGCCGGGTCCGGTCCTGGTTTTGAAGCCCGGAGGCGCATGCGCTCCCACCACGCCTGCTCCCTCACCTCGTCACGCTGCACGCAGCGACCCTGCGGACGGCGCTCGGCGGCCTCGAGGGCTCCCGGAATCCAGAGCACGCGCCGGCCCTGCTCGTTGCGTGCGCCGTCCAGCAGTGCGTTTCGCAGTGTCAGCGGCTCGAGGTCCGGCCGGCGTGCGCTGATCAGCAGCGCGGCCCCAGCGACGAGGCCCACGGCGGCCCCGGGGCGTGCGAACGCCATGCTGCGACGATCGGGCAAGGGGCCGGAGTCGTTGCGCGGGTTGGAGGCCGCGCTGCGGATCGGGTCTCCGGCGCGAGAGTGAAGCGAGACCGAGACATCTGGCCCAGCGCCGGGAGCGGGCGCGGGCGGCCCCTCCAGACCGGCCGCCCAGACCAGGCCGCGTAGCGGCCGTTCGAAGAAATCTGGGCGAACCGTCCCCGCCCAGGCGTCGTAAACCCCCGTGTGTCGCGCGTCGCGGCTCGCGCGCCAGCGCACGGGGAAGCTCGCCGTCCCAGACGGGTCTTCGGAGTCCGCGCAGACCGCGAGCACACAGTTGTCCTCCGCATATTGCAGCGCGTCGTGCAGAATCCAGGCGGGCTCCAGCGGCGGCCAGGCGCAGGTGAGAACCCGGACCCCTTCGCGTACGGCGTAGGCCACGCCGGCCGCGCGTGCCCACAGGGGCGAGCGCAAAGGAGAGAACGCGACAGGGGTTCCCGGCAGCAAGCGCATGCGAGGATCTTCCTCGAGCCAACGACTACGCGTAGCGCGCAGGTTCTCCTGGATGTCGACGGGCAGGATCCAGGCCTCGGGTGCCACCCCCAGCCGCCCATCGGCGTCACCGGTGCCCGCAGCCAGGGCAGCGATGGCGGTGCCATGCCCCCAGAGCGATGGGCGCAAGTGGGCGTCCGCGCCGCTCCAGTCGGAGACATTCGCGAGCAGACCCAGAGAGAGACGGGGCGCGCCGGTGCCGCGGGCGATCGCCAGGTGCGCCAGATTGACCCCGGCCTCATCACCGGGGACCCCGTTGCCATCGGCATCGAAGCTGAGCGTCTCGTCGCGCTTGCTGCGCAGGTTGCGCGCGATGGCGACGTGGTTCAGGTCCACGCCGGTATCAATGATCGCTACGCCCACCCCGGCGCCACGCCCCCGGACCCAGGCCCGCGGTAGACCGATGGCCTGGAGCTCCCACCCCAGCTTCCCGGCTGCAAAGGCTTCCGTGGCCGACACCGGAGCGAGCTTTGATGCGTGCGCGGGCCGCAGCCCCGAGGAAAGTGCGGGCTGCGGCCGGGTGAGTGCGATCGGCCAGCTCTCCGTCGCCTCCACGCGCAGGTAGTCCCCGTCCTCCGGCCAGTAACTCTCGGGCAGCACCTGCCGATCGGCGCGCAGCAAACGCACGGCCTCGTAATAGTTCACAGTCTCCGGTAGCTCAATCGCTATCCAGCGATCCAGGCCGACCCGGTCCAGCGTTGCCGAACGCTCGAAGGGGAAGGCCGGAAAGGCGTACCCGCCCAGTCGCGAGAGCAAGCGATCCAGCGTGGGAAGGCCCAGCGTCTGGCGACCGCGGGGCTCGTGTGGGTCAACGGGAGCGCGCCGCAGTTTGAAGAGCACCACCCCGCCCGCGTAGGGGTCGCGCAGCGGAAGCACGCGCGCCGTGGTGAAGGTGACCTGCGCGAAGGCTCGTCGAGTGTCGCTCTGGCAGCTGACCTCGACCACACCGGGGCCGGAGGGCGAGGCGATGCTCAGCCTCCCATCGGGCAGCCGCGGGAGCGCGCCCTCGGAGGAGCTGCAGCGGGCCTCTCCCGCAGCCGAGCCCCGAACCCGCAGGCTCGCGGGCTGACCCAGGGGGAGCGCAATGCGGGCCGGCTCGATGCGAAGCGCTTGGGGCCGCTCGGGAGCGGCCGGCGGACGCGCCAGCGGCGCCGTGGGAGCCGGGCTCACACAGGCAAGCGTCGCCAGGCAGAACAGCGAGCAGAGGACCCTCCACATGCGTGCAAGATCGGCCCGAAGTCGTGGCCTCTTGAGGGCTTTTCAGCCTTGGGCGCGCTTCTAGTCCATGAAGGCTCGGAGCACCCGGGCGCGGCTGGGATGACGCAGCTTGCGCAGCGCCTTGGCCTCGATCTGGCGGATGCGCTCGCGTGTGACGGCGAAGTCCTGCCCGACCTCCTCCAGCGTGTGATTCGAGCGCTCGCCGATGCCGAAGCGCATCTTAAGCACCTTCTCCTCCCGCGGGGTGAGCGTGGCCAGAATCTTGTGCGTCTGATCCGACAGGTTGTGCTGCATGACCTCATCCGTCAGCGATGGGCGCTGCTTGTCCTCGATCAAGTCACCCAGATGGCTGTCCTCGTCCTCACCGATCGGGCTTTCAAGAGAAATGGGCTCCTTCGCGATCTTGAGAACCATCTGCACCTTCTCGATCGGCATCTCCATCTTTTCCGCGATCTCATCCGGCGTCGGCTCGTGGCCCATCTTCTGCACCAGGTAACGCTGCGCGCGCACCAGCTTGTTCATGGTCTCGATCATGTGCACCGGGATCCGGATCGTGCGGGCCTGGTCGGCGATCGCCCGCGTGATGGCCTGGCGAATCCACCAGGTCGCATAGGTCGAGAACTTGTATCCGCGCTGGTACTCGAACTTGTCGACGGCCTTCATCAGGCCGATGTTGCCTTCCTGGATCAGGTCCAGGAACTGCAGACCCCGGTTCGTGTATTTCTTGGCGATCGACACCACCAGCCGCAGGTTGGCCTCGATCAGCTCGCTCTTGGCCTGAAGTGTCCGCTCCCGCGCCTCGTGGAGCTCGACCAGTGAGGCGCGCGCAGCTGCGAGCGTGGTCTGGTGCTCCGCCTCGATCTTCTGGATCCGACGGCCGATCGCCTGAATCTCTTTCTCGGCGATGATGATCGCCTCGGGGTTTCCGCCGAGCCTGGCCAGCGCCCGCTTCCCGGGAAGCGACCGGCGCCGCGACTGAGCCGCGAGCTTCAGGAACTCCTCCTCGTCCAGCTTGAGCGGCCTCAGCATGCGTTCCACCACGGTCTGCTGCTGCTTAATGAGCTCGATGAAGTTGTCGATCTCCCCGGTCAGCTCGAAGACGAACTCCTTCAGAACGCCGGTCTCACGTATACGGCGGGAGTTACGACAGCGAACCTCGTCGATCTCGTCCTCGACACGCACCCGTGTCTCCGAGGTGGTGCGTGGATTGGAGAGCACACGCTGGCGCTTCGCGACGTCGTTCTGAGACCTGCGCAGCTGTGTCAAGGCCTGCAGGAACGTCTTCTGCCGGCTCTCGTGCGTATGGGATTCGCCCTCATTGATGGTGGGGAAGAGATGCTTACTGTCTCGCTTCTTCTGGCGGATCTCGTCACCGATCGACAGCAGCCAACCGACTACGATCGCAGACTTGAGCGCCCGCCTGAACTGGTCTTCCTCCCCCGTCTCGATTCGCTTGGCGATCTCCACCTCGCCCTGGCGTGTGAGCAGCGAGACCGCTCCCATCTCGCGCAGATATACGCGTACGGGATCGTTGGAGCGGAACCCGCCGTACTCGTCATCGGGGTTCCTGCGTCGAACCTCAGGCTTGCGCAACCAAACCGGCGGTTGCCATTCCTTGATCGAAACTCCCTGCCTGCTAAATAGCGCGACGACTGCGTCGAGCTTCTCGGCCGACTTGAGAATGTGTTCCGGCAGGGCCTGCAGAATCATCGACCCTTCCACCTCGCCGCTCACTTTGCCCGAACGCAGGAGCTGACGCAGGCTTATCGGTGAGCTGGCGCCGTTCCGGCGTCTCGCGGCGGCGCTGCCGTTTCTTTGCACCACAGCTGCGAGTCTGAGCGCTTTCTTATGGGCTCCAGATTTTGCGCACGGCTGTCTGTTTCGGGTGGAGGATTGCTTGGGGGTTTTTGATCGAGACATGTTGGGGGGAACTCCTTGACTCATTACGGGTAAAGAAATTCAAACCTGTTCTACCTGACTCCAGAGCTCTCGCCTTTCTACGAGGTATTGCTGCTTTTCCTGCAGCAACAGTTCCAATTCGCTTTGGTCTTTGCATGATTCGAGCCGAGCTGTAAGCGCACGCGACCGCCGATCGAGCACGCGGATTCCGAGCTGCACTATGCAGTCCCGCAGGGCCCGCTCGGCCGCGCGCGCGTCGCTCTGCTCCGCTTCCGCCACGATCCGGGAAAGGGCGGACTTGAGCGGCTCCGATAGCTCTCTTGCCGCGGGCGACAGCAGTCGAGCGAGGGCCCCGTTTCCGTGCTCGCGCAGCGCCTGGCTAACGCTGAGCAGGAGCTCGCGCTCGTCCCCCGCCGCCAGCCAGTCGGTATCGAGTGCGTCGAGCAGCGGCAGCAGCTCGGGATGGCTCACGAGCGCAGCCAGCAATACGCGGGCGGGAGCGTCGATCCGGACCTCCCGCGCCGGTGCCGTCTTCGGGGTGGGCGCGCTGGACGCCCCTGCCGGACGCTCTCGTAAGCTCTCTCGCAGCGCCGAGATCGGAACGTTTAGCCGTGCCGCGACCAGGCGCACATAGGCGGCGGACTCGATCGGATCGGGGAGTGCGCGCAGCAGGGGCGCAACCGCGCGCGCCGCGTCCGCCAGCTCCCAGGCGTGGTCAGACGACCGCTGCAGCTGCCTGTCGAGCATATGATCGAGCAGAGGCTTGGCAGCATCGACAACGGCCCGGAGCGCCTCCGCACCGGAGCGCTGCAGAAGCGTATCGGGGTCCTCGCCCGCCGGCAGAAACGCCGCCCGCACGCGCAGTCGCTCCGCCAGCAAGACCGGCAGGGCGCGCTCGGCCGCGCGCTGGCCCGCCTCGTCGCCATCGAAAAGCAGTACGACCTCCTCGGTGTAGCGCCGCATGCGGCGCGCATGATCCTGGGTCAGGGCGGTCCCGCACGGGGCAACGCCCTCCTCGATCTCGGCCCGGTGCAAGGCGACGAGATCGAAATAGCCTTCCACGACCACCACCCGCCCCCGCCGACGGATCGCATCCAGCGCGAGCGGTAGACCAAAAAGAACCCGACCTTTGTGGTAGATCGGGCTCTCTTGGGAATTCAAATACTTGGGAGCTTCGTCCTCTCCCAGGGCACGGCCACCAAAGCCGATGACGTACCCGCTCGGTTCTACGATGGGGAACACGATGCGGCCTCGAAAGCGGTCGTAGTGACCTGCGCCCGTCTGTCTACGTGCGAGCAGACCGGCCTGCTCCGCCGGCTTGAGGTCGAGCCGCTTGCGCGTCAGGTAGCGCTGAAGGCCCTCCCAGCTCGAGGGCGCGAACCCGATCTGGAAACGGTCGAGCAGCTCCTGCGAGACGCCGCGCGCCACCAGATAGCGGCGCGCCTGTGCGCCCTCGGCTGCGCGCAGGCTGCTCCGGAAGTACTCGAGCGCGGCCTCGTTCACCTGATGCAGCCGCGTGACCTGCCCCGAGGATTCGCCCGAGGAGCTCGGAATCGTGATCCCGAGCTCGCGCGCGAGGGCGCGCGCGGCATCCGGGAAGTCCAGCCCGTCTTGCTGCATGCGGAAGGCGAACACATCGCCCGAGGCCCCACAGCCAAAGCAGTAGAAGACCTGCTTGTCCTCGTGAACCTGAAAGGAGGGTGTTTTCTCGCTGTGGAAGGGGCAGAGCCCCCAGTGTCGGCTGCCGGACTTCTTGAGCGTCAGGTAACGGCTGGCGATCTGGACGATATCCGCCCGTTCGCGCACCTCATCGATAACGTGCTCCGGAATCCGTCCCAAACCGACCTCGCGACCTTGGCAACCTCGGTAGATTGTGGATGGCCCTCCGGGGCCCCCGGGTCCAAAACAACGCGAGCCCGGCGCCCTTAGGGCACCGAGCTCGTCTAAACCCTAGTTATGTCTGCTTGAGCCTCTTAAGCGCGCGTTTGCGCGCCGCTATGGTCTTCTTCTTGCGCCGAACGCTGGGCTTCTCGTAGTGCTCCCGCTTGCGGAGCTCGTACATCAGTCCAGCCTTCTCACACTGCTTCTTGAAGCGCTTCAGCGCGACTTCAAAGGTCTCGTTGTCCTTGAGCTTGATGCCGGGCAGAACTCATTCCTCCACGAGCCGTTCTCAGTCCTGTTTCCAGGCCGGCTCTCTATCCTCTACGCGGATTCTATGCGAACTGCCTAGCCCCTGAGGTGCCCCCCAAGACTCGCGGCCGCACCACCCAGCGCAGCAACCCCCTCCGTATTGGGGCTGCGCGGTGGACCAGAAATACCTGATTTTTCAGGCACTTGCAGCCAAGTTTCCGCGAAACCAAAGCTAGCATACGGGCTCTGGTGTCCGCAAATATAGGTGGCGGAGGCCCGGCCTTGGTGGCGATTGGTCCGACCTTCCTGCTGGGGGCCCGCAAAAGCCGCCTAGGCAAGCTTATCCACAGGTCGGACCCAGACACCCCACTGCGCCAGGTGCCGCTTGGCCTCGCTCACGGTATGGGTACCGAAGTGGAAGATGCTGGCGGCCAGCGCGGCGGAGGCCCCGCCTCCCAGCGGCCCGTCGTCCAGCCCCTGGCGCAGATGCTCGATGCTCCCGACCCCGCCAGAGGCGATCACGGGGATGCGTAGGAGATCGCTCGCCGCGCGTGTGAGCGGGAGATCGTAGCCATCCAGGGTGCCATCACGGTCCATACTGGTCAGCAGAATCTCGCCGGCGCCCTCCCGCTCCATGCGTAGCGCCCATTCCAGCGCATCCAGCCCGGCTGGGTTTCGGCCGCCGTGGGTGAAGACCTCCCAGCCCTGCCCTGGATCCTCAGGATCCCGCCGACGTGCGTCGATCGCCACGATCAGGTTGGCCGAGCCCAGCCGATCCGCGACCTGCGCGACCAGCTCGGGACGCTCAACCGCGGCCGTGTTCAGCGAGACCTTGTCCGCCCCCGCCTGCAGCAGCGCCCGCACGTCCTCGACCGAGCGCACGCCTCCCCCGACCGAGAACGGGATCGTAATGCGATCAGCCACGCGCGCGACCAGGTCGAGCATCGTACCGCGGCGCTCATGGGACGCGGTGATGTCCAGGAAGCAGAGCTCATCCGCGTCCTGGGAATCGTAGGCCTCAGCCACCTCGACCGGATCGCCCGCGTCACGCAGGCCTACGAACTTCACCCCTTTCACCACGCGCCCGTCCTTCACATCCAGGCAGGGGATGATGCGCTTGGTCAGCACGGCGGCTACGCCAGCGCTGCGCGCAGATCGATGGCCCCGGTGTAGAGCGCCTGGCCCACGACCACCCCCGCGATGACGCCGGTCCGAGCCAGTGCAGCCAGATCGTCCAGCGAGCGCACGCCCCCTGAGGCGATGACCGGGAGCCGCGTCAAACGCGCCAGGCTCGAGGTCGCGCCCACGTTCGGACCTTGCATCATTCCATCGCGGCCGATGTCGGTATGCAGCACCGCGGCGAGCGGCAAATCCTCGAAGCGTCGCAGCACCTCCTCCACCGCGGCGTCCGCCAGCTGCTGCCAGCCGCGAATCGCCACGCGTCCCTGCTTCGCGTCAAGCCCCAGCACGATCTGCCCGGGCCAACGCCGCGCCGCGGCTCGAAACACCTCCGGAGCCTCCAGTGCCGTCGTGCCCAGGATGACGCGATCAACTCCCAGTTCCAGCACCGCCTCGATCTGCTCGATGCTGCGCAGCCCGCCTCCGAGCTGCACCCGGACGGATGACGCCACCCGCAGGATGGCCGAGATCGCGTCCTCGTTCCGCAGCTGGCCCGCGCGTGCGCCATCCAGGTCGACCACGTGCAGCCGCGTGGCTCCGGCGGCGACAAAGCGCGCTGCAACACGGGCCGGATCCGCGTCATAGACGGTCTCGCGTTCGTAATCGCCCTGCTGCAAACGCACGATGCGGCCCCCGCGCAGGTCAAGCGCCGGGATCACCTCCATCTTGCGCACGTCATTGACCGCCCGGGGGGCCGGGCCGCTCACGGGGACCAGGCGCAGAAACGCTCGAGCAACGCGAGGCCCGCGCGTTGGCTCTTCTCGGGATGGAACTGCACCGCGACGCAGGCGTCGAAGCCGAGCGCCGAGGGGAACTGCTCGCCGTAGTCCGTGCGCGCCAGCACTCGCTCCTCGGGCACACCCACGGGGCGGTAGGCGTGCACGAAGTAAAAGAACCCATCTGCCAGCACCGGGTGCGGCCGCAGCGGCTTGACTCCGTTCCAGCCCATGTGGGGCACCGGCAGCCCCAGCGACTCCGGGAAGCGGTTCACCTGCCCGGGAATCAGGCCGAGACCACGCACGGGTCCCTCCTCTCCCTGCTCGAGCAGCACCTGGAGCCCCACGCAGATCCCTAGATAGGGCCGTCCATCCCCGACCCGCTCACGCAGGGCCGAGCTCAGTCCCTGCTGATCGAGACAACGCATGGCGTTCCCGAGCGCACCCACACCGGGCACCACGAGTCGATCCGCACGCAGCACGCGCTCGGGATCCTGGGTGACACGGGGCCGGGCACCGGCGCGCTCGAGGGCCCGACCCACGTTGCGCAGGTTCCCCATGCCGTAGTCGACGACCACGATCTCAGGAGCGGGGCGCGTCAAAGGCTGCCCTTGGTCGAGAGCGGCCCGCGAATGCGGGGGTCGACACGCGTGGCCTGGTCGAGCGCCCGACCGAGGCCCTTGAAGATGCCCTCCACGATGTGATGCACGTTGTGTCCGTACACCAGCTCGACGTGCAGATCGATCCCCCCGTGCGTGCACAGGGCGTAGAGGAAATCCTCCACCAGCGCGGCGTCAAACTGGCCTACCCAGTCGCGCGGCAGCGACACCCGGTAGACCAGATAGGGACGGGCGGATAGATCGAGGTCCACCTGCAGCAGGGCATCCGCCATGGGGATGCGCGCGGACCCGAAGCGTGTCAGGCCCGAGGCCTCGCCCACGGCCACCCGCAGGGCCTGCCCGAGAGTGATTCCCACGTCCTCTACCGTGTGGTGCTGGTCCACCTCGAGATCGCCGCTGGCCTGGATGCGCAGGTCGAAGAGGCCGTGCCGGGCCAGCGAGACCAGCAGGTGATCGAAGAAGGGAATGCCCGTGGAAATCTGCGGCTCCCCCTCGCCATCCAGGCGCAGCTCCACCTGGATATCCGTCTCCCGGGTCTTTCTCGAAATGCTCGCCTCGCGCTCCATACTCTCTCTCCCGGCTAGGGGGAATTGATGCCCGATCTAGGAATTCGGGTCCAGCCCCCGCTTCAGTCGTCCCGTTCCAGCCGCAGACTCACCGCTCGGGCGTGAGCGTGCAGACCCTCGAGCTCCGCCAACCGCACCGCCGTCGGACCCAAGCGGCGCACTGCGCTCGGCGAGAAGCCGATCACGCTCGAGCGTTTGAGAAAATCCTCCACCCCCACTACTGAGAAGAAGCGCGCCGTCCCCCCGGTGGGCAGCACGTGGCTGGGGCCGGCCACGTAGTCTCCCAGCGGCACCGGGCTGTAGGCTCCCAGAAACACGGCTCCCGCGTGCTCGACGCGTTCGAGCCAGCGCTGCGGCTCGGCCAGCATGAGCTCCAGATGCTCGGCGGCATAGCGGTTGGCCAGCTCCATGGCCTCCTCCAGGCTGCGCGTCACGATCAACGCGCTGCTCCCTGCGAGCGCCTGCCGGGCGATCTCCTCCCGCGGCTGACCCGAGATCTGCTTTGCCAGCTCCTCGAGCGTCGCCTGGGCCAGGGCCTCGCTGGGCGTCACCAGCACCACGCTCGCCGCTGGGTCGTGCTCGGCCTGGGCCATCAGGTCAGCGGCCACAAACGCGGGCGCTGCGTTCTCATCCGCCACGATCAGCACTTCGCTCGGTCCGGCCTCGGCATCGATCGCGACCTGCCCGAAGACCTGGCGCTTGGCCGCCTGCACGTAGGCATTGCCGGGTCCCATGATCTTGTCGACGCGAGGCACGCTCTCGGTGCCGAAAGCCAGGGCCGCGACCGCCTGGGCTCCGCCCACGCGCAGCATCCGCGTCACGCCAGCCAGCCGAGCGGCCTCGAGCACCGCGGGATGCGGCTCGCGCCCGGGGCTGGCCATCACGACTTCGGGCACCCCCGCCACCGCGGCCGGGATGCCAAGCATCAGTACGGTCGAGGCCAGGGGCGCCTTGAAGGCGGGCACGTACAGACCCACGCTGGCGAGCGGCCGCACCAGCTGGCCCAGCACCTCGCCCTCGCGCTCCTGTTGCCAGCTCTGCGGCAGCTTCAGCGAGTGGAACGCACGGATACGCTCTGCCGCGCTCCCCAGCGCGTCACGATCCTCGGGCCCCAGCCGAGCCGCCCCGGCCGCCATCTGCTGGCTCGAGACCACGATCTCCGCCGGCGCCAGGCGATAGCCGTCGAAACGCTCGGTCGCGTCGAGCAACGCGTCATCGCCTCGCCGCCGCACATCGTCCACGATCTCGGAGACGGCCCGTCCGACCTCCTCCGCATCCCGCTGACGCCGCTGCTCGAGCGCATGAAACGCGGCCTCGAAGTCCGCATCGCGGGTTCGCAGCAACCGCACCAGACACTCGCTTACAGCCATGGCTCAGTCCCTGATGCGCCGGATGCGGGCCCCCAGCGAGGCCAGCTTCTGCTCGATCCGGTCGTAACCGCGATCGATGTGGTAGACGCGCATCACGTGGGTGTCCCCGCGCGCGGCCAGACCCGCCAGCAGCAGCGAAGCGCTGGCACGCAGATCCGTGGCCATGACCGGCGCGCCCGAGAGGCCCGCCACACCCTGGATGATGGCGGTCCGACCATTCACGGTGATGTCCGCACCCATGCGCTGCAGCTCCGAGACGTGCATGAAGCGGTTCTCGAAGATGGTCTCGGTCAGCACGCTCGAACCCGGCGCCAGGCAGAGCAGCGCCATGATCTGGGCTTGCATATCCGTGGGAAAGCCGGGGAAGCGGGCGGTGGTCACACGTACGCCGCGCAGAGGACCCGCACGGCGAACCCGTACGCGATCCGGGCGGGTGTCGAGTTCGAGACCGATCTCGCGTAGCTTCTCCACCACCGAGGCCAGCTGATCCAAACACAGGCCGGTGACGGTGACATCGCCGCCCGTGATGGCGGCCGCCGCGAGCAGAGTCCCGGCTTCGATCCGATCCCCGGCCACGCGATGTGTGGCACCCTTCAGGCGAGTCACCCCCTCCACCGTGAGCTGGTCGGTTCCGGCGCCCTCGATGCGGGCCCCCATGGCCTGCAGCACCCCGATCAGCTCGCCCACCTCCGGCTCCAGCGCGGCGTTCTGGATCCGCGTCTGCCCTTCGGCCAGGCAGGCCGCCATCAGAACGTTCTGGGTGCCGTTAACGGTGGAGGTGTCGAACACCACGGGCGCACCGCGCAGGCGGCTCGCACGCGCTTCCACGTATCCTCCCACCAGCTCCACCTTGGCCCCCAACGCCTCCAGCCCCTTCAGGTGCTGGTCGACGGGCCGGGCTCCGATCGCGCAGCCTCCCGGAAGGGAGACGCGCGCGTGTCCGCAGCGCGCCAGCAGAGGGCCCAGGACCATGAACGAGGCCCGCATCGTACGCACCAGCTCGTAGGGCGCCTCGGTCGCCGTGGGCTCGCTGCCGCCCAGCCGCAATACGTCGTCCGCCTCCCACACCGCCTCGACTCCCAGCGCCCCGAGGATGCGGATCATGGTCGAGACGTCGTGCACACGCGCCGCGTTCTGGAGCAGCACGGGCTCCTCGCTCAGGAGCGAGGCCGCCATCAGCGCCAGCATCGAGTTTTTGGAGCCGCTGACGGAAACGGTTCCCGCGAGCGGTACACCGCCGCGAATCACGAAGCGGTCCATACTAGACGCCCCCGAAACGGGCCAGCACAACGCGCGCCGTCCCCGCCAGGTCGTTGTGCAGCTCAATCGCATCCGCACCGGCGGACTCGAGACTCGCGCCGACCCCAGCCGCCTGCCCCCGACCCACCTCCAGCACCAGCCAGCCGGGGCGTGCCAGCAGCGCGGGCGCCTCGCACACCAGGCGGCGCAGCAAGGCGAGTCCATCCGGTCCACCGTCGAGCGCGAGCAGCGGCTCGTTCCGCACCTCGGGCGGGAGCTGCTCGAGCTCCGCAGTCGGGATATAGGGGGGGTTGGAGACGATCAGGTCGAAGGGCCCGCGCAAGGCCGTCGCTCCGTTCCCCCGCACCAGCCCGACCCGTGCAGCGACCTCCAAGCGCTCGAGGTTCTCGCGCGCCACGGCCAGCGCCGCCGCCGAGGTGTCGACCGCGACGAAGCGCGCACGCGGTAGCTCCAGGGCCAGCGCGCCGGTGATCGCGCCCGAGCCCACTCCGATCTCGGCCACGCGAGTGGGAGCCAGCGACAGCGCCACCTCCACCAGCGTTTCCGTCTCCGGGCGCGGAATCAATACATCGGGGGTCACCCGGAAAGGTCGCGACCAGAACTCGCGCTCTCCCAATAGATACGCAATCGGCACGTGCTTCCGGGCCCGGCGTTGCACCAGTTGCTGGTAATGCACGCAGTCGCGTTCAGCCACGGGCCGCTCGCTGCCAAGATACAGGTCGACGCGCTCCACACCCAGCACGTGAGCCAACAAGAGCTCCGCATCGAGTCGCGCCTGGAGAATCCCGTGCTGCCGCAGGTAGTGGCTTGTCGAGCTCAGAAGCTTCCGTGGTGTCACGTGATGGCCTCCGCTTGCAGCTGCATCGCCGTCTGCTCCACCAGATCCTCCAGCTCGCCCTCCAGAATACGATCCAACTTGTGTAGCGTCAGGCCAACGCGGTGATCGGTGACACGGTTCTGTGGGAAGTTGTAGGTGCGTATCCGCTCGCTGCGCTCCCCGGTGCCGATCTGCCCCCGCCGCTCCTGCGCGCGTTCCTCCTGTTGCCGACGCAGCTCCAGGTCGAAGAGACGCGAGCGCAAGATCTTGAGCGCGCGTGCCTTATTCTTGTGCTGCGACTTCTCGTCCTGGCAGGTAACCACCAGCCCACTCGGCAGGTGCGTGATGCGCACGGCCGAATCGGTGGTGTTTACGCTCTGTCCTCCTGGTCCGGAACTACGATATACATCGATTCGCAGATCCTTTTCCTCGTCGATCCGAACGTCCACCTCCTGCGCCTCGGGCAGAACCGCCACAGTAACGGTGGAAGTGTGGATGCGTCCTGACGACTCGGTGACCGGGACGCGCTGCACACGATGCACGCCGCTCTCGTACTTGAGCTGACGGTAGGCGCGCTTGCCCGAGATCGTGGCGATCGCCTCCTTCACGCCTCCCGTATCGGTGGAGGACAGCGAGAGCAGCTCGACCGTCCAACCATGGCCCTCGGCGAAACGCGTGTACATACGGAGCAGGTCGGCAGCAAACAGGGCCGCTTCCTCACCGCCGGTTCCCGCGCGGATCTCGAGCACGACGTTCTTGTCGTCATTGGGATCTCTGGGGATCAGCAACCGCTTGAGCTTCAGCTCGAGCTCGCCTCGCTCGACCTTGAATGTGTCGATCTCGATTCGGGCGAGCTCCCGAATACCGGTGTCCGGATCGGAGAGCAGCTCCTCGTTCTCCTGCAGAGCGGCCTCGATCTCCTTCCAGCGGCGGTAGCCCTCAACCGCCTCCCGCAGGCCCGCCATCTCCTGGCTGATCTCGCGGATTCGGGTCGGGTTCGAGGCGAGCTGCGGCTGTACCAGAAGCGTTTCCAGCTCCTTATAGCGGGACAGCATTTCTTCAAGGCGCTCGAACATGACGGGGGTCTCCGGGGAAGACAGGCCATCTGCACGCACCCGGTGCGCGCAGGGGGATCGGGGCAAGGCTAATGCTGAGAGGGGATGTGCAGGAGGGCCATCACTTCTTCTCGTAGCGCCTTCTGAAGCGCTCCACTTTCCCAGCAGCGTCCACGATCTTCTGCTTACCGGTGAAGAAGGGATGGCAGGCGGAGCAAATCTCCACGCGAATCTCGCTCGTGGTCGAGCGGGTGACAAACTCGTTCCCACACGCGCAGTGCACGGTGGCCGTTTGATACTCCGGGTGGATATCCGCCTTCATCAGGGAGCCTAGCCTAGCTCAGCCCCTTGACTGGCTCAAGTCGGTGTTTGGAGCCGCCCCATAACGCGCTAGTCGGGTGGTGCCCTACTGATTCATGGAGGCCAGGAACTCCTCGTTGGTGTCCGTGGCCTTCATCTTTTCGATCAGGAACTCCATGCAGTCGACCGTGTTCAGCGGGTCAAGCACCTTGCGCAGGACCCAGATCTTGTTGATGGTCGCGTCGTCCAGCAAGAGCTCCTCACGCCGGGTCGAGCTGCGGTTCAGGTCGATCGCGGGGAAGGTCCGGCGGTCGGACAGCTTACGATCCAGGTGGATCTCACAGTTGCCGGTGCCCTTGAACTCTTCGTATATGACCTCGTCCATACGTGATCCGGTGTCGACCAGAGCCGTGCCGATAATCGTGAGGCTTCCACCTTCCTCGATGTTCCGCGCCGCTCCAAAGAAGCGCTTGGGCTTCTGCAGCGCATTCGCGTCGACCCCGCCGGACAGAATTTTCCCCGAGTGAGGAATTACGGCGTTATGCGCACGTGCAAGGCGCGTAACGGAATCCAGAAGGATGACCACATCCCGCTTGTGCTCGACCAGCCGGCGCGCCTTTTCGATCACCATCTCCGAGACCTGAACGTGGCGTTGCGCGGGCTCATCGAAGGTCGAGGAGACGACCTCTGCCTTGACGTTGCGCTGGAAGTCGGTCACCTCCTCGGGGCGCTCATCGATCAAGAGGACGATGACATACGCTTCTGGGTGCTTCTCCGCGATGGCGTTGGCAATGTCCTGGAGCAACATCGTCTTTCCCGCCTTAGGCGGAGAAACGATCAACGCGCGTTGGCCCTTCCCGATTGGCGCGATCAGATCTATGATGCGTGTGGTCAGCTTCCCCGATTTGCCCTCCAGCTCGTATCGCTCGGTCGGATAGAGCGGTGTGAGGGAATCGAAGTGGATCTTGCGCTTGGCGACCTCCGTCTCCTCATAGTTGATCTTGTTCACCTTGAGCAGGGCGAAGTAGCGCTCGCCCTCCTTGGGCGGCCGGATCTGTCCGGAGACCGTATCGCCGGTCCTCAGGTTGAAACGGCGGATCTGCGAGGGTGACACATATATGTCATCGGGCCCAGGCAGATAGTTCGAGCCCGATGAGCGCAGAAAGCCGTAGCCATCGGGCAACTTCTCCAGTACGCCGTCTCCGTAAATTTCCCCGTTGTCGCGTGTCTCTGCCTGCAGCAGCGCGAAGATCAAATCCTGCTTGGCCATACCGCCCTGGCCTTCGATGCCGCGCTCGGCCGCAAGCTGAGCCAGCGTCGCTGCGGATTCTAGTTTTAATTCCGAGAGGTTCATCCACGCTCCTTCAACAGGGTGAAAGTACCGGGGAGAGGGTCCCCGGGGGTCCGCTGATCCATGCTGGCTAAGCCATGAAGTGGGTCATCTAATGCTTCGGAAATCAGGTTCAATAAGTTGAGAAGCTTCGCGCCTTTGAAAGACTTTCTGTTGGATTGGAAGTCTGAAGGTGGGTCGGGCGCTGTGTAAGCGCTTAACAATAAACGGTAGGCTACCTGTGGCGCGTGTCAAGGGAACGACATTCGTACGAAATGCACCATCCGTTCCCCTGATCCGTCCCGTCGATAGCTGGCGTAGAGTGTCGAATCGCAGGAGCTGCAGCCTCCGACCCGCTGGATATTTTGCGGCTGCAGGCCGGCCCGTAGGAGCTGCAGGCGGTTGAGGGCAAAAAGATCGAGCATGAAATGCCCCGGACCGCGGGCGGAAGGAGAGAACACGGCATCCTCCGCCACCGCTCTGCGTACCGGAGGATCCACCTCATAACAGCAGGGCCCTATGTGAGGACCGATGGCGGCAATGATCCCGGCTGGTTCTCCCTGTATCGCCCTCGCGAGCTCGAACACACCGCGCTCGCACACCTTGGCCGCGCTCCCTCGCCAGCCTGCGTGAACCACCGCCACGGCACGTCGCCCCGAGTCCGCAAGCAGTACGGGCACACAGTCCGCGGTACGAATTCCGATGGCGAGGCCGGGCTCGTCCGTCCACAACGCGTCCGCCTCGGCCTTCGGATCGAGCGGTGGAACCCGCAATACCGTGTTCCCGTGAACCTGGGTCACGAGCACCAGGCCGGGGACCTCGGTCGCCTGGGAGCGGCGCGTGCCGAAGCCGTGCTCGATTCCGAGGTCCTCCAGGACATCGCAGCGGAGAAAGGCAGGGATCGTCATCGGCGGAGCTCGACCACGACCGCGGCCAGATCCGCGGGCAGCTCGGAGTCGAAGCGCAAGCGCTCCTCCGTCTCTGGATGATCGAAACCGAGGGTGGCGGCATGGAGAGCCTGGCGCCCCAGCCCCAGCTCGGCGCTTGCCCGCCGGCCTCCACCATAGACCGGGTCGCCGGCGATGGGCAGCCCGACCGAGGCCATATGCACTCGGATCTGATGCGTTCTTCCGGTCTCGAGACGAACTCGGAGGAGCGTGATCTCGCCCAGACGCTCCTCCACCGACCAGTGGGTAACGGCTCGGCGGGCCACGCGTGCGCGCGTACTGAAGCGTTTGCGGTCCCTGGGATGCCGCCCGATCGGCGCGTCGATCGAGCCCTGGTCGGCACGGGGCCTGCCACGGACGAGGGCCCGGTAGCCGCGCTCGACCGAACGCGCTTTGAACTGCCGGGAGAGGTCGCGATGGGCAAGCTCGGTCTTGGCCACGACCAGGAGACCCGAGGTTCCTTTGTCCAGGCGGTGGACGATGCCCGGCCGTAGCACGCCACCAATGCCGGTGAGCTCGCGGCAGTGGTGTAGCAGTGCATTGACCAGGGTGCCCTGGCGATGCCCGGCTGCGGGGTGAACCACCATTCCGGCTGCCTTGTCGATCACGACTAGCTGTGAGTCCTCGTACACGATCGCGAGCGGGAGCGCTTCGGGCACGACTCGATCGGGTACGGGATCGGGAAACTCAGCGCGGACACGCTCCCCCACACGCAGGCGATGCGCGGGCTTGACGGTACTGCCCGAGACGGTGATCGCACCCTGCTCGATCAAGCGCCGAGCAGCTGCGCGCGAGAGCTTTGGCTCGACCTCGGCTACAGCAGCGTCCAGCCGCTTGCCGGCGAGCAACTCCGTCACGTCTAGCTGAAAGCTCACCAGATGGAGGTACTGACCCTTCGATTGCGGGCAATGAGAACGTCGACGAGAGCAAAGTTGAAGATGCGCTCCGCACCGGGCAGAGCGGGATCGACGTTCCGCTCGAAGAAGACCCGGATCTGCTCGATCTCGCGCTTGAGGCGGGTGAAGAGATCATCCTTCTCGAGACCGATGCGGATCTGGTCGCCGGCGTACGCGACCATGTCGGAGAAGAGAACGCGTGCCATGCGGCGGGCGCGCTCGGGGTCAGAGATCCGCTCCACTAGCTGGCCCCCCCCCGCTCGCGAGACCGTTCCATGTAGCTCTCGGCGACGCGCCGCGGGTCGAGCCTGAGGCACTTGGCGAACTCGCGCAGGAACCCCTTTAAGTAGACGCTCGCGGGGAGCTCGCGGTAACGATTCGTCTCTATGCACTGGAGGTAGAACTCATTGACCTTGGTGAGCACCGAGATCTCCTCCAGCTCGATCCCGCGGCTCATGCGGATGCGGCGCAGTACCGGGCCATCGTACACGCCATCGTCCGGCTCCGCGGGAGCTAGGTCGAGCTCGATCTGCGGGGAGGCGGGTGGACTCATGACCGGCTCAGCCCTGAGCGGGGGCGGGGCAACGGGAGCCAACTCGCGGGCTGGGCGTGGCCGGTCTCCCAGCTCCTCTCGCCGCAGACGAGCATCGTACTCGCGCCGCAACCTGGCCTGCGAGAGCACGGCGTAGGCCTCCTCGACCCGGCGCAGGATCTCGGTGTTCTCCTCCTCGGAAAAGACGGAGTAGGTGGCCGCCGAGGTCGGATGGTAGGTGGCTCGCGTAATGCGATAAGCGCGCTCGATCGTCTGGAGGGTGGCATCCGGAGATACCTCCAGGGTCTGGTAGAAGTTCTGTTCGGAGAGTGGTCGCATCGACTCAGGTCCCTAACATCTTATGCACGATCCTGCGGATATACAATGCCGCATCGGATTGCGGATAGGCCAGCACCAGCGGCCGGCGTTCCTTGATCGATCGCCATACCGCATCGTCAAAGCATATATATCCGAGGTACTCCAGGTTGATTCCAAAGAATTTCCGACAGACGCTACGCATCGAAAAACCCAGCTTGATCTCCTCGCTCTCACGCACCTGGTTCACCACCAGGCGCGGGCGAAAATCCTCCAGCGCCTGCCGGAAGCGGGCCTCTTCGTCCCGGTCGAGCTGACCGATCTCCTTAAACAGGTCCGCGGGCGTTCGGATGCCGCGTTCGTTGCGGCGATCCATGGCCTCGCGAATGAGATCCCGAATAGGCGAAGTGCTCATGGTCCGCGCCAGCCGTCGGTAGAAAGCGGCGCGCAGGAACCCGTATGCATTCTCGATCGAGGTCGGCTCGGGCGTTGCGATGATGACCCCCTCATCGGTCTCCAGAAAGAAGTCGAGCGTCGCGCGGTCCGCGCCCGCCGCCAGATCGAACACCACCAGATCCACCGGCAGCTTGCGCAACGCCTGAAAGAGATGCTCACGCTGCGCCCGGCTCGTCTCGGCCATGCCCGTGTGGTCCAGGGCACCCATAATGAGCCGCAACCCCGGCACCGAGGTGTCGATCGCGGCCTTATCGATATCGACCACGCGATCGTAGAGGTAGTCCGATAGGTTCACGCGGTTGCCGCCGCGGACACCCAGACAGGTGTGCAGGTTAGCCCCAGCGAGGTCGGCGTCGATCAAGAGCACGCGCCAGCCCGCGCGGGCCGCGACCGTGGCCAGGTTGACCGCGAGAAAGCTCTTCCCGATGCCGCCCTTCCCGCCACCGATCGCCCAGACTCGGCGAACAGGTTCCTGCGGTCCGCGCGAGGGATCGTCTCCACCACCAGGCCGCGCGGACCGCTGCTTAATATTCAGCCAGCTCGGCGTTCCAGTAAGACGCATCGACGACACTCAGGTACGGCCTCCAGTCCGGATGCCCTTTACGTCCACCCAACACACCCATGGTGGGGGTCCACCGGGGCTTCGTGGGCCTTCGAATCAAGCGCATTCCCGCCTGCATAGGTGTTCGCCCACCCTTGCGTCGATTGCAATCTCTGCAGCAGCACACGACGTTCTCCCACGTGCTTCGTCCCCCTTGAGAACGAGGAACCACGTGGTCGAGATTCAGCTTCGACCGGGCCATGCTTTGACCACAGTACTGACAGGCATTCGAGTCCCGCGCATAGATGTTGACCCGGCTGAAGCGCACATGCCGCTTGGGAACCCAGTCAAACGCCCCCAGGAGAATGACTCGAGGTACCCTGATGACCCCCCCCACGATGCCGGTCGCGTCGTCCCCGGCGCGCACCCTGAGCCCCCGCCACGATTCGAAGTCGAACGTCTGGTAGCGCTCGTTCACGGCTTTGGCGATGCCGCGGTACAGCAGACAATACGCTCTGCGCACCGACGTTACGTGGATCGGGAGATAAGAGCGATTCAGGACTAAGACAGGCGCGTCCAGCACAGAAAAACCTTAGCCCGTCCGGGAAGTTCGATCAACGAAAGAGTGACGCGAAGGCCTCAATCACAGCCTCCAACTCGGAATCCTGTAGCGTTCTCGGATCGACGAGCACGGCATCCTTGTGCACGCGGACCAGCACGGGTGGCTCGGCCCCCCGGAGTCCACGTGCGAGCTCGCTGGCCGATCCGTCGGGCTCGATCCGCACCACCGGACCAGCGAGCTCGAGCTCCGGCAGGGCTCCGCCACCGACGACAGAGCCCTGGTTTTCCAGCGAGACTTTGGCCCAACCCTGTTTGGCGAGCTCCTTTGCCAGACGCTCAGCGCGCGTCTGCAGCTCCTCCGGCGAGGCGAGCAACATGCGCAGCACGGGCAGACTCTCCTGCCCGCGTCCCTCGAGCAGGGCACGCAGCGTCCAAGCCAGCGCGGCCAGCGTCAGCTTGTCGACCCGCAGTGCACGGGACAGGGGACTCCGGCGCATTCGCTCGACCCACTTTCGGCTTCCGAGCACGATCCCCGCCTGCGGTCCACCGAGCAACTTATCACCACTGAACAGCACCAGATCAGCGCCCTCGCGCAACCCGGACCACGCCTCACGCTCTGGGATACCGTGGGGCCGCAAATCAAGAAAAGTGCCGCTGCCACGGTCTTCCACCAGCGGGACCCCTCGCTCGCGTGCCAGGGGCGCCAGCTCGCGTAGGAACACCTCATGCGTGAAGCCACGCAGCTCGAAGTTGCTGCGATGGACTTTGAGAATCAGGCCCGTCTCGGGACCGAGCGCTTGCTGGTAGTCCCACAGATGGGTGCGGTTGGTCGTACCGATCTCGCGCAGCTGGGCCCGGCTCGATTCCAAGATCTCGGGCAGGCGGAAGGAGCCCCCGATCTCGACCAGCTCCCCACGCGACAGCAGCACCTCGCGACCTGCGGCCAGGGCATCCACGCAGAGCACGAGAGCCGCTGCACCGTTGTTGACAACGAGCGCATCCTCCGCTCCGGACAGCAGACACAGCAGCTTCCTCACCCGGTCCAGGCGCGAGCCGCGCTCCCCCGTTTCCAGATCCAGCTCCAGGTCCGAATAGCCGGCGGCCGCCGTGGCAGCCGCGCGCGCCGCGCCCTGAGCGAGCGGCGCGCGCCCCAGATTCGTGTGGAGCACGACGCCCGTCGCATTCAGGACACGCCGCGGACAAGGCTGCTGCAGGCGGCGCGCGAGCGCCCGCACCCGCTCCGCGAGGACCTCGAGACTCAGGTCCGGGCTGTCCGTGCCGGCGTGCATGGCCGCTCGTGTGGAGTCCAGGAGGTCACGAGCGGCCTCGAGCAGGCTCCAGCGCGCCAATCCGCCCCCCTGCCCGGCGAGCTCAGCCAGCCGATCCACCGCCGGCAGCTGGCGGAAACGTGCATTGACCCCATCCGATCGGTCCACTACGGTGTCCTTTAAGAAAGATCCGCTGCTCGAGCCCAATCCAAGTCTACCGGATTCCTGGGCAGTGGATGGGGCCCGATGGGGTCGATGGGATGATGAGGAGAATCCCCGAGACTCCGCAAAGACCCCCCGCTCGGACTCTCAGCAACATGCAGCTACACACCTCTTCACTAGCAACCACACCACCCGATCCGGTGACGCACGCGTTTGGCAGCGATCCGCTCCGCGAAGCTTGCCTGGTTGTGGACGATCACCCCAAAGGGATGAAACATGCGAAACGAGATCTTCGTGAACGTCGGTCCGCGCGAAACGCGGGTCGCGGTTCGCGAATCGGATCAAGTAGTAGAACTCCATATCGAACGCAGCACCGAACGCGGCGTCGTTGGTGGGGTTTACAAGGGTAGAGTGACACGCGTCCTGCCGGGAATGCAGGCCGCGTTTGTGGACATCGGGCTCGAGCGCGCGGGATTTCTGTACGTTGCCGATTACCGCGCCGACCTTGACGATGTCGACCTGGAAGACGACAACGGCGGGGGCGACCGGCGCCGATCGGGCAGTGCCCAGCGCGGAACCGCGCCTCAGATCCAGGACGTGCTGGAAGAAGGCCGCGAGATCCTAGTGCAGGTGGCTAAGGAGCCACTCGGCACCAAGGGCGCCCGCATCACGTCGCGCATATCGCTGGCGGGACGGCACCTGGTGCTGATGCCCTTCGTTCAGCGCGTGGGCGTCTCGCGCCGCATCGAGAGTGATCGCGAGCGGCGCAGGCTGCGGGCCATCGTGGACAAGTTGCGTCCCAAAGACCTGGGCTTCATCGTGCGTACGGTCTCCCACGGCGTGAGCGAGGCCGACATCCAGGCCGACATCGAATACCTCACCGATCGCTGGTCCCAGATCCAGAAGCGACGCGAGGAGATCACCGAGATTCCCGCCCGCGTCTACGAGGAGCCCCCGCTGCACCTACGGACCCTGCGCGACCTGGCCACGCACGAAACCAAGCAGATCGTGGTGGATGACGCAGACGCCTACGGCGAGATGCAGGACTTCGTACACCGCTTCATGGCGGCGCCGCGCCCTAAGATCGTCCACTACAAAGATGACCGGGCTCTCTTCGACACCCAGCGCATCGAAGGGGAGATCGAGGAGGCGCTGGGCGTCAAGGTTTGGCTCAAGTCCGGGGGCTACCTGGTCATCAATCAATCCGAGGCCCTCACCGCGATCGACGTGAATACGGGGCGTTTCACCGGTGGCAAGAGCAGGAACCTGGAAGAGACCATCCTCAAGACCAATATGGAGGCCGTGCGGGAGATCGTTCACCAGATCCGCTTACGCAATATAGGCGGGCTGATCATTCTCGACCTGATCGACATGGAGCTCGCTGCAAACCGCGAGAAGGTCTACCGCGCCCAGCTGGACGCGCTGCGCGAGGACAAAGCCAAGGTGAACCTGCTCAAGATCTCGGAGCTCGGGCTCATCGAGATGACCCGCAAGCGCACGCGAGAAAATCTGGTGCAGCAGCTCTGCGAGCCCTGTCCCGACTGCGAGGGTCGAGGCTATATCCAGTCCTCCACCACGACCTGCCACAAGATCTTTCGAGAGCTACCGAAAGCAACCGAACACCTCAGCGGAGAGAAGCTCGTGCTCAAGGCCCACCCCGATGTGATCGAGCTGTTGGAAGGCGACGAACGAGACTCCCTGAGCAAGGTGGAAAGCAAGATGGGGCGCAACGTTACCATCCTGGCGGTGCCGACCTTCCACCGCGAGCAGTTCGAGATCACGACCGCTCCATGAGCGTCCTGATCCGACGGGCGGGTCGGCGTGACCTCGAGCGCATTCAGACTCTCTGGCAGCACCTGCGGGAATTGCAGGCCAAGGTCGACCCGCGGCTCGTAGCCAGCAAGGACGCCGCGCAGATCGCTCACGAGCATCGTGAGGTCATCCTTGCCGATCCGCGCACCATCTTCTTCGTAGCCGAGGAGAAAAGCAAGCTCCTCGGCTACCTGCACGCTCAGATCGAGACCAACGATCCGATCTACGATCCACCCAGATACGGCACGATCGTGGACCTGGTGCTGCGCGAAGATCGCCGCAACGAGGGCATCGGCTCGCGCCTGCTCGAGTGCTGCAAGGAGTGGTTCGTGTCCCATGGACTCAGCGAGTACCGCGTCGCCGTGCCCATGCAGCAGCCCGACGCGCAGCGCTTCTTCTCCCGCGCCGGCGCCCCGCCGCTGATGGTCATCCACCGAGCCGAGCTCGAGTAAGGCACGCACGAAGTCGCGTGCCGTCCCGGCAGGCGGGCTCTGCCCACCGATACCCGGGTAGCTAAGGCACGCACGAAGTCGCGTGCCGTCCCGGCAGGCGGGCTCTGCCCACCGATACCCGGGTAGCTAAGGCACGCACGAAGTCGCGTGCCGTCCCGGCAGGCGGGCTCTGCCCGCCGATACCCGGGTAGCTAGGGAACGCACAAAGTCACGTGCCATACGCGCACTAGCCTAACGACAGCGGACGGTGTCA
>Ga0209980_10000102_pt1 | contig 40925 bp, 43 predicted proteins | sample CR02metaG_FD_183611 | JGI IMG/M metagenome (GOLD analysis project Ga0209980, IMG submission 183611) | Deep subsurface microbial communities from Mariana Trench to uncover new lineages of life (NeLLi) - CR02 metaG (SPAdes) (version 2) | ecosystem: Environmental > Aquatic > Marine > Ocean trench...
CCTATTCCATTATAATCTGCTCTAAAGATAGGTGAGTCTTTGGTAACTTTTTCACCATCTCTTATTCTTTCATCTCTGTAAGACAGAATAGCATTAGTAGCTTCTGGCGTAAGAAAACTCCAGTAGTGAGATTTTGAATCAGAGTAAATGAAAACTGCAGAACAGCCCACAGGCATAGGACGAAAATTCTTGAATGTTAAAACTGGATCATCAATCGATGCAGGTCTTGATCCAGTAGACGCCATGAAATGAATCAATGCCTTGCCCCTGAGATCCACTGTAACACTCAACATTTTATGAACATCGTCATCTGTGTATGCTTTCTCTCCACCTGGAATGTAATCGGCTTGGCTTGAGACCATCTTTCTTAAAATTTTCTTATGTACTAGTTTCTTGTTCATATCAAAGAATAATTCAATGGCTGCAAGTGCAGTTACTATAGTAGATTTCCTCAGATCTCTTCCCTTTAACATCAAAACATACTTCTCAAGCATATCCTGCCTTGTTTCATCATCTAGTTCAAGTAATGCTGTGAAATCCTTGAGCTTGGTTTCTTTCAAAAATCGTCTTAACTGATATTCATACTGCTTTCTTGTAGCAGAAGTTGCTATCCCACTAAGAAAGAGCTGGTAGCATTTTTCAGGCATGAATGAACTGCCTCAATATGCCATTTAACTTATGACTAGCGATATAATAACACAAATTTATCTATTGTTGCGATAGAACCGTATGGGAAAATTATTTGGAACAAATGGAATTCGTGGGGTCTTTGGTGATGATTTAACTCTAGATTTTATTCATGACATTACTTTATCTATTGCAACATATTTCAAAGAAGGACCAATTCTTGTGGGTTATGATGGACGCGATTCTAGTCCAGTAATTGCAAAAGTTATCTGTTCAGCATTAAACTATGCTGGATTGGATTGCAAAAACTCTGGACTTGTACCAACACCATGTCTAGAATTTGCCACAAAAACACTTGGATACAAAGGAGGAATTATGATCACAGCATCACATAATCCTCCAAAATACAATGGTATAAAACCAATTGCAAGTGATGGAGTAGAAATTTCTCGAGAGGATGAATTGATAATAGAAGAAATTTATTTTAACAAAAAATGGAAAAATCTATCAAAACATTGGGGTATTACAAACAAAGAGGAACAAGCAATTGAGGCTTATCTAGATGGTGTAAAATCACAAGTTAATACTGCCAAAATTATTTCCAAAAATTTTAAAGTTGTTCTTGATCTTGGAAATGGTGCTCAGGCTGTTTTAGCACCGATGTTTTGCAAAAAGCTTGGGTGTGAAGTCTTTGTAATTAATGAGGAGATTGATGGTAAATTTCCTGGTCGTGGCGCTGAACCAACACCTGAAAATCTTCAAGAACTTTCTCAAACTGTCTTAAACAACCATGCAAATCTAGGTGTAGCATTTGATGGAGATGGAGATAGAAGTTTGTTTTGTGATAGCAATGGAGAAATCTTAACAGGCGAAAAATCAGCATTATTATTAACACGACACATTTTAGAAAAAAATCCTAATTCAATAGTTGTTACGTGCCTAAATTCTGGTTCCAGTATTGAATCCATAGCCGAAAGTACTAACTCTCGGGTAATTAGAACTAAAATTGGAAGTGTTGAAGTATCAAGAAAAATGGTTTCAATGAATGCCTTGATTGGTTTTGAGGAAAATGGTGGATTCATGTATGGAAAACACAATCAGGTAAGAGATGGAATAATGACATTGGCCTTGGTTCTAGATTTGATTGCCTTATCAGGGAAAACAATTTCTGAAGAGATTGCAACACTACCACCATCTTTTACAACAAAAGACAAGATTTCGTGTTCATCTGATGAAGCTAAAAAAATTGTCGACATTCTAAAACAAGAAAATCCAAACGCTAACATCGAGGATGGAATTAAAATTTCATTTGATGAAAAAAATTGGGTTATAGTAAGACCAAGTGGAACTGAACCAATTGTAAGAATTTATGCAGAAGCTGTCTCAAAAGAAGACCTAGATAAGATTATGTCAGATTATATTCAAACAATAAAATCAATTCTTTCCCGATAACATATTTAAGACCAATTGAGCGCATGGGAGAAATGGAAATGATCCCACTGGGTGATACAAATGGCTAAGCCTTATTATGTAAAATATGAAACACCACAAGATCTGATAAACCCAATTTATGAGGCACTTAGAGTTGCAACTGAAAGTGGTAAAGTTCGAAAGGGAACTAATGAAGCAACAAAAGCAATTGAACGTGGTACTAGTAAATTAATTATTATTGCTGAAGATGTTGAACCTCCTGAGGTTGTAGCTCATCTACCAATTTTGTGTGAGGAGCAAGGGGTATCTTATGTATTTGTTCCAAGCAAACAGGAACTTGGAAAGGCGTTAGGTATTGAGATTACCTCTGCAGCTGCTGCGATAATAGATTCTGGTGATGCACAACATATTGTTGATCAAGTCATTTCAACTATTTCTAAAATAAAAGGTGGAAAGTCTGATCAATGAGCAAAGAAACTGAACAAGTAACCTCTGCAGAGGTTATTCAAATAATTGGTAGAACTGGAATTGCTGGTGAGGTTATTCAAGTTAGAGTCAAAATAATGGACGGAAGGGATAAAGGCAGAATTTTAACAAGAAATGTCAAGGGTTCTGTTAGAATCAATGAGATACTGATGCTACGTGAAACCGAAAGAGAAGCCAAGAAAATAAAGTAGTTGATTAAATGAGTCTTTTAGTAAAACCATGCAATTTTTGTGATAGGCCGGTTGCAAAGGGTTCTGGCACCATGCTTGTAAAAAATAATGGAACAGTTTTTTGGTTTTGTTCTTCAAAATGCAAAAAGAACATGCTTGAGCTAAAACGTGATCCCAGAAAACTAAAGTGGACAAAAAAGTACGTCAAAGGCGGAATCAGAAAGAAGTAAACTTGACAGAACAGACCCTTATCATTATAAAGCCAGACGCTGTAGAAAGAAATCTAATAGGTGAGATAATTTCTAGATTTGAGAATAAGGGTTTCAAATTTGTAAAGTTGCAAATGCTTTCCCTCACAAAAGAGATGGCAGAAAAGTTCTATTCTGAGCACAAAGATAAACGGTTTTTTACCGAACTTGTTTCTTTTATCACATCCAGAAATGTTGTTGTTGCTGTTATTGAAGGTGAGAATGTTATTACAATAACTCGCTTAATGGTTGGTGCCACCAAATCATTTGAAGCTGCACCAGGTTCAATTCGTGGTGATCTTGGTTTAGGAATTACAAATAACATAATTCATGCTTCAGATTCGCCGCAAAGTTTTGAAAAGGAAGTGAATGTAGTATTTACGTGATTAACTGTGCGAGTAAGACAACCAATTGTTGTAGTATTGGGTCATGTAGATTCTGGTAAAACTTCAATCCTTGATAACATTAGAGGAACAAGTGTTCAAGAAAGAGAAGCTGGTGGTATAACACAACACATCGGTGCAAGCTTTCTTCCCACTGAAACTCTAAAGAAAATCTGTGGACCATTGTACAATAAACTACAAAAGTCTGAACATCAAGTCCCCGGCATTTTAGTAATTGATACACCAGGGCATGAGGTCTTTACAAATTTACGAGCACGGGGAGGGTCAGCTGCAGACATTGCAATTCTAGTTGTTGATGTAAACCGTGGGTTTCAACCCCAGACAAATGAGAGTCTGAAAATTCTTGAGAGTCGCAAAGTTCCCTTTGTTGTCGCTCTTAACAAAACTGATCAGCTTTCGGGATGGCGAAAAACTGAAACGAGTTTTATTTCTCAAGCTATCAAAGAGCAAGACAGTTCTATCCAAACTGCACTTGATGAGAAAATTTATGATGTGGTTGGAACACTTTCTATTTTGGGATATCAATCAGAAGCTTTTTGGAGAGTCAAAGACTTTAAAAACGAAATAGCAATTGTTCCAGTTTCGGCAAGAACAGGTGTTGGAATACCTGAACTTCTCGCAGTTTTAGTTGGGTTGACCCAACAGTACTTGCAAAAAAGACTGGATCAGGAACAAAAAACAACGCGCGGAATTGTATTGGAGGTAAATGATGAGGTTGGAATGGGACCAACAGCAAACATCATTCTAATTGATGGTTCACTAAACAAGGATAACATAATTCTTGTATCAAAAAGAGATGGCGTAATAATAACAAAACTAAAAGCAATTTTACTTCCGAAACCACTTGATGAGATGCGAGACCCCCGAGACAAGTTCAAACCAGTTGATGAAGTGCAAGCTGCTGCTGGCATCAAAATTGCATCACCCGACCTTGAAGGAGTTTTACCTGGCAGTACTGTCTATGTGGCAGCTAATGAATCTGAAATTGAATATTTAAAAAAAGAAATCGAATCAGAAATGGCTTCAGTTTTTATTGATAAGGAAACCTCGGGCATTACTTTAAAGTGTGATACCATAGGCTCACTTGAGGCAATAACTGAGATGTTAAAGCGAGAGCAGATTCCAGTGGCAAAGGCAGATATTGGTCCTGTTAACCGTCGGGATGTTGTTGGTGCAAAAGCAATCAAAGAAAAAGATAGACACCTTGGTGTTATTTTATCATTTAATGTAAAGACGTTAGCTGATGCAAAAGATGAATCTGACACAAACCACATTCGAATCATAGAGGACAATGTAATCTATAATCTAATTGATAATTATACCAAATGGGTAACTGAGGATATTGCACACGGGGAAGATGCTATATTTTCAGAGATAACTCCAATTTCTAAGTTCACCTTTCTAAAAGGTTTTGTGTTCAGAAATAACAATCCTGCAGTGTTTGGAATTAGAGTGGATATTGGTGAACTACGCCAAAAGATTAAGTTCATGCGGCAAGATGGAAAAGAGATCGGGAAGATTCATCAGCTCCAAGATGGAAAAAAGACAATCGAGTCTGCAAAAAAAGGACAAGAAATTGCCTGTTCTGTCAAAGGAGTGACTGTTGGGCGACAAATCTCAGAAGGAAACGTCTTCTATACTTTGCCTAATTCCATTGAAGCAAAACAGCTTCTCAAAAGATTTTCACACAAACTCAGCTCAGAACAATTTGAATTACTAAATGAAATAGTTGAGATTCAGAGAAAGAAAGATGTTGCTTACGGTTCCTAACAAGAAACTCGCTAAACGAATTGTAGAAAATTACTGTACTGTAATCATTCTAATTATAGTAGGGATTATCAACGTAGCATTTTTTTTGGTTTGAACGAAGAAAAAACAGAATCTTTACCATTATAGGGTAACATAATTTATAATAAATTTCATATCATTTACGATATTTCAAAAAACGACTTTTTATTCTTTTTTTATTTTTGTGACTCACAAATCCATCAAAAACCGCATGGTAACTCCGCCGTTCTGTTTTATCTCCATCATATGAAAGGTTGGTGCTTTTATCTCAATCTTAAAGTGGTGCTTTTTTAGATTAATTGGTTCCCCATATGCAGTTGCATTAAGTCTGTAGAGGAAATTTTTTGAAATTTCAAGGGAAAATCTTGCAATTGAAAAACCTTCTGTGATAATTTGATAATTTACCTCTTCTAACCAATCAAATAAAAGATATCTTAGGTCTTGAGCAGAAACTGTAAGTGTTCTTTGCTCCTTTTCTTCTATTGCATCTCTATCAAGTGTTATATCTACTACTGATTGTGCAGCCAGCGTAAATGCTTCATTAAGTGTAGATGCAGTTACCTCGATAAAGGCGTCAGTTGTATGATCCAAAAACTTGTAGCTCAATTAAGCTTTTGATGTAATTCTCTTTTATTAATAGCTAGGATGTTGGTTAATGTTAGTTTTAATTATCACATTATTTTGTTACATAAAACATTTTAAAATGACGAGGATGTTTGATGAATTCAGGGCATTGGGGTTGTTGAAAACATCATTTCCTCGCCTCTTAAATTCATTTGAGCTATTACATAAATACTTCGGTAATTTTTTACAAAAGATGAAAATTATTTTTTGAACGGAGTTTTAATCATTTATAGAATTATGAATTTTGATTGATTACAAACTATTTTGTTTTCCTTCTCAACTTTGATAATTCTCTTAACGCGAAATCAATTTCTTTAATAGTATTTACACGTTCAAATCTAGGTACGCTTCTTTTGAATTTCTTATTAATGTGATAAAGACTTTTTTCTAAATCATTTTTATAGCATTACATAGCATAATGAATAAGTTCTTGGTATGGTTTAAGCTCAAACTGGATTTTATTTGTATCTGAAAGTCCCAGAATTTTCTCAACAATTGAAATGTCATTAATTATATCTCCCAGTTCTTTTTGAACAATCTCTGGAAATATTGATTTGATTTCTTTATCCTCCTCAAAAGTCAATCTTTTTGTGTAATGTTTCAAGGCGTCATGCAAAACAGCGGGACTTTTTATTAACTTGCCAATTTCTTGGCTCATCTTGGATAATGACAAGAATCTACCTTATCAAGAATAAAATCTAGTAGAATATCACATTCAAACTTCATAGATTGTCTTTATAAGCAGATACTAAGAGGGCCGGAAAAATTTTAAATTTGTATCTACCAGCGAGACTCCCATTGTGAAATCTGGATGAAATTAGGTAAAAAAAACTCCACGGATTTGTAATTGTGTTTGCCACACAGAAAAATCCCACCTAAAATATCGATGATCATCAAAAAATAGATTTGATATCAGGTTCATTTCAATATATTTTTAATAAATTTGCTATAAAGCTGAGTCAACCATGAGTGCAATAAACAGCACTGCAAGATACGGACTTGAAAACTTGAATAATGTCCACGAAGCCTTCTCAGTTGGTTTTGTTATGACCCAAGCTGATAATGCAATCATCGTCGCCCCTGAAGCTATGGCGGTCCACAAATAGATCATGCCCATCATGGGCTCGCCATTTTCAAATGTCAAAAAGAAAGGAACTATACTAAATAAGACCATTATTACAGTAGAGCCAGCAATTACTCTAGCAGATGTTTTCTCCGATTGGACAGCTGTTAACATAGGAACATCAACTTTGATATAGTCTTCCTTAAAGTGCAAAGTTAAAGCCCAGATGTGCATAGGAATCCAGATAAAGACAAGACCCGCCATCGTCAACCCCATAGTCCACAAATCATTGGTTGTAACTGCTATCCAACCAATCAGTGGAGGCATTCCGCCACAAAGACCACCTAAAATAATATTAGAGCGACTTCGCCTTTTGAGTACATACGAGTAAATTATTACATTGTTGAAGAGACCAAAGGCAATAAACGCAGCAGCCCAAATGCCTTGCTCCAAAGTAGTTGTAAATGAAATTCCAAATGCTAACATCAGAGAGATTGCAGATAAGACATACCCAAAGTTACGAGCCTTTTCAGCAGGATGAATTCGCATTGACGGTAAAGGTCGATTTTTAGTTCTCTCCATTATTGCATCGATGTCTCTATCATGATAATTAGTCAAAACATTCGCAGCAGCAGAGCCTATTGCCACTGAGCCCAACATCAAGGCCCATGTTCCAGTAGAGATTGGAATGTCGTATATGTTCGAAGCCGTAATTGCAGCTCCAAATGCAGTAAAGACTAATAGATACCAAATCTTTGGCTTTGTTAGCTCATAGTATGTTGCAAACCGAGATTCAATCTTTGCCCTTTGCAATACTATTCCCCTTGTTTTGAGGACATATATGGCATCGCTTTTTCTCTGGTCTTCATCTCAATAAAAGACTCCGAAGACAACACCCCATCGATCTTTCCTATTTTTTCAGATACAATTACGTACATCTCATCTAATGAATGGGCATACAAGGTAACCAAGATATCAAACCTTCCTGTAACTTCTGCGATCTCGCGTACCCCATCTATTTTGAAAAGCTCATCAATTACACCATCTCGCTTTTTAGAATCCATGTTTATTCCAGCCAGTGATTTGACCTGAAAGCCAAGCTCCTGATCATTTACAACAATGGTAAAGCGCTCGATAAGCTTTTTCTTGACAAGCCTTTTGATTCGAGAATAAACTACAGATGGATTTTCCTTAATCTTCTGAGAAAGTTTTGGCACAGAGACTGATGCGTCGGCTGATAACTCGGTTAGGATGATAAGATCTAATTCATCAACCTTTGCCACCCAGAATCGCCTAATTCGTATAGATTTTTGTAACTTATATGTCTTCTATTGAAATTTTTGCAAAATTATTTTAGATTTTACCTTTTTTGTATAACATTTCTGCTAATAATACTGCACCTTTTGCAGACCCCATCTTCTTGTTGTGGCTAAACAACATGTACTTGAGGCCATGGTCGAACAGCTCCTCCTTCTCCACTCTTCCAATTGTAGTGGTCATGCCACCTCCAACATCTCGCTCAATTCTTGGTTGAGGTCTTGTTGGGTCTTCATGAAATGCATAGTATTCTTCTGGAGCAGAAGGAAGACCAGCTACTGAGATGTTTTTGTTTGATTCACTGTAAAGCTCTTTTGCTTTATCAGGATCAACATCTTTGTCTGTTTCAACGAAAACTGATTCGGTATGACCATCAATTACTGGAACTCTTGTGCAAGTACAGCTAATTTTAATGTCTGCATCCTCAATCTTTCCATTTTTTAGTTTGCCAAGAATCTTTCTTGTTTCCCTTCTAACCTTTCCCTCCTCATTTGGAATGTATGGTATAATGTTATCAGTAATGTTTATTGCACTAAGACCTGGTGATCTTCCAGCTCCTGAGATTGCCTGCATTGAAGTCATCATGACTTTTTTTACACCATACTTTTCATAAAGTGGTTTTAGTGTAATAGCTAAACCAGTTGTTGTACAGTTTGGTAATGGTGCAACCCACCCTTTCCAGTTTCTATTTTTCTTTTGTTCTTCTAAAAGTTCAGCTTGTTCATCATTTATTCCCGGAATTAGAATTGGAACGTCATCTTCATATCGATAAGCAGAACTAGTACTAATTACTGGAACATCTTTTGCGAATTTTGTTTCAATATCACGAGCAGCTTTTGATTCAACAGCTGAAAAGACCAAATCTAATTGCGATGCGTCAATCTCATCAATATTTTTGACAGTCATCTCCTTGATGTATTCTGGAATTTCTCCGTGAACTTCCCAAGAAATAATTCCACTGTTTGGATCACGAATAGCTTCAGCATACTTTTTACCCGCAGATCTTTCAGACGCTGCAATCTGAGTCACTTCAAACCATGGATGATTTTCTAAGGATAACACAAATTCTTGACCTACTGAACCTGTGACTCCAATTATTGCTACTTTCTTTTTCATGAACCAATTTGCTTAGGATTCAATTAATAATCCTTTATCGTATTTCTTTGTGTTGAGACCAAATCGAAATATAGCATCTCACAAGCCAGTTTCTCACGGAGGCCCTTATTCTATCAAAAAATCTCAGAATGACCTTCTCGATTTTAGTTCAAACATCAATCCCTTTGGAGCCTCACCCATAGTTCGAAAGTTTCTCAAAAAGAAGTTAGGTACGATTTCAGAGTATCCAGATTCAGATTCTAAAAATCTGAGAAAAACCCTTCAGCAGTATACCAAGATACCATACGAACAAATTGTTATGGGAAATGGTGCAACTGAAATAATTTACAATTTCTGCCAGGCTTTTTTGAACAAAAAAATACCTGTATTGATTCCAATTCCAACCTTTGGTGAGTACGAGGCTGCTGCAAGATTAGCTGGTTGTAAGATTTCATTCTTTAAGACAATGAATTTAGAAAAAGATCTAGATGACTTTATAGAAAAAGTTCCAAGAAACGGCTTTGTTTTTGTTTGTAATCCCAACAATCCAACTGGAACTTTAATTTCAAAAAAAAATTTACAAAAAATAATTCAAGCTGCAAAGAAAAAATCTACTGGAATATTTATTGATGAATCATTTATTGAGCTTGTTCCAGATTCCAACGAATCTGTCATAAAATATGTCAAAAAATCTAATAATCTTTTCATTTTGCGTTCTATGACAAAGTCATTTGGTTTAGCTGGAATCAGAGTTGGTTATGGAATTGGAAACAAACAAATCATTTCGACATTAAGCAAGATCAAGATACCATGGAATATTAGTGGAATAGCACAACATGCTGCAAGAGCTGCACTTTGCTCTACATTTTATTTGAACAAAACTCGTAAAATTATAAAAAAAGAATCAAAATATTTGCGAAACAAAATATCAAACATTCATGGTTTTGAATGTCATGATACAACTACTAACTTTATTCTTATTAAAACAAAATTAAAATCAAAAATATTACAAAAAAAGCTTCTAAAGAAAAATATTCTGATACGTGATGCTTCGACATTCCGTGGTTTAAACAATAATTACATCAGAATTGCAGTTAAAACAAGAAAAGAAAACCAAAAGTTTGTAAAAGCATTGGAGAAAATTAAATGAAAACATTGATGATCCAGGGAACATCTTCAGGAGCTGGCAAGACAATACTTGTATCTGCTCTTTGCAGAATTTTTTCTGATTCTGGAATATGTGTTGCCCCATTCAAGTCTCAAAATATGTCAAATTATTCATATAAGAACAAGAATTTTGAGATCGCCCGTGCTCAGGCCATTCAAGCAATTGCTGCACGCTGTAAAATCACACCTGATTTGAATCCAATTTTGCTAAAACCTCTTGGAAACTACTATAGTACTGTATACCTGCAAGGAAAGCGCTACAAAAACATGCATGCGACTGATTACTACAAAAAATTCGTAAAAACAAAAGGACTCAAGGTTGTAATGGAGTCTTTATGGCGTATGAAAAAAAAGTACGATGTTATAATTATTGAAGGAGCAGGTTCTCCAGCAGAAATTAATCTACAAAAGTTTGATATTGCAAACATGAAGATTGCAGAAAGAACTAACTCCCCTGTTTTGCTAATAACCGACATTGATAGAGGTGGATCATTTGCTAGTATTGTTGGAACGCTTACATTACTTGATAAAAAACATCAAAAACTTGTCAAGGGTTTTATAATAAATAAATTCCGAGGCGACATTAATATTCTAAAACCCGGATTTGCAAAACTAAAACAATACACCAAAAAACCAGTTTATGGTGTAATTCCAATGACAAAGCTAGATCTGCCTGAGGAAGATTCTCTAAGTGTAAAGCCAAAACGAATTTCCTGGAACAAGAAAAACATCGACAAAATTGATAGAGAGATTGACAAGCTAAGTAAATTAGTAAAGAAAAGTCTAAACATCAAGGCAATTGAAAGGCTGATATATTGTTAATTGAATCTATTTTAATCATCATATTTGCACTGGGATTGGATTTTGTAGCTGGCGATCCAAAGAACAAATATCATCCAACTGCCTGGATTGGTGGATTGATTGCAAAGCTTACTCCACTTGCTAAAAACAAGTCAGAACAAACTGAAAAACTTGGTGGAATTGCAATTGTTTTATCAGTAACAACAATTGTTGCAACATTATTGATATTATTTGATGTTGGAATTAATTTAATCACAGTTGATTATGTTTCGTTAATATCATCAATTCTGATTAGTACAATTCTTCTCAAAACAACAATAGCCATTAGAGGAATGGAAAAACGTGCACTAGCTGTGGTAGAATCAGTTGAGATGGATGATATGGATAGTGCTAAAGACAATCTAGCCTTGATTGTTAAGCGAAATACGAAGGAATTGGACAAAAATCATGTCTTATCGGGCGTGCTTGAAAGTGTGAGCGAGAATACCGTTGATGGCATTACTGGTCCATTATTCTATTATGCATTATTTGGTCTGCCAGGGGCATTTGTGTACAGAGTGGTAAACACTATAGACTCAATGATTGGATACAATAATTCAATTTTCAAAAATGTAGGATGGTTTGGTGCAAACTGTGACAAGGTACTAAACTTCATTCCAGCCAGATTGACAGCTCTAGTGATGATTTTAGGCGCAATGATCATTGGAAGTGATTGGAAACGATCTTATTTAATCATGGTACGTGATGGATCACTACCAACATCCCCCAATGCCGGATATCCAATGGGAGCTTTGGCTGGTGCATTAAAAACAAAGTTTGAAAAAATAGATCATTATACAATTGGTGATGGAGATCTAGAACTAAAAAAGGAACACATAAAATCAGCAATTGTTCTAATGAAGGTAACCTCAATCCTGTTTTTTGGAATAGTTACTATTCCAATCATGGTCATGTTATCATATTTAGGATGGTGGCTTTATGCTTAAAGAAATAGGTTCAGTGTTTTCATTTTTAACAATAATTCCAACAAGCAAAGCCCAGCTAGAAACAATTGCAAAGTACATGTATCTCTTCCCAATTGTTGGTGTAGCAATCGGACTTGTTGTTGGTTCTTTTGGTTTTGGATTATCATTTCTAGGACTTGAACCATTAGTTATTGGACTGCTAGTGATGGCAGCATTTGCACTAATTACTGGAATTCATCATATAGATGGTTTAGCTGATTTTGCAGATGGATTGATGACAAAGGGGACAAAAGAGAAAAAGCTTCAAGCAATGAAGGATCTTTCAACAGGTTCTTCTGGAATTGTTACTGTTGTGCTGTATATAGTTGGAATGATTATTGCACTTTCATTAGCTGATGGCTATCTGTTATTTCAGGCAATTCTTGTTAGTGAAATTATAGCAAAATTCTCAATGGTGTTGATGGCAAGTGCAGGTCATTCAGCCACTCTAGGCTCAAACTCTCCTTTTGTGGAACTTATGAAGGACAGAAAAAAGCTCATAGTCTCCCTCGTACTCACAATTGTTCCAATAATAGTTGTAGCAGGAAGCATAGGAATGATTGTGTTTGCTGCTAGTGTCATACTCACACTTTTTTTGGTTGGAATCTCAACTAGAAGCTTTGGTGGAATCACTGGTGACGTTTTAGGAGCAACAAATGAATTAACTAGATTATCTTCCCTTTTGATCTTTGTTACAATATGATTGGAGTTGTGATGGCTGGTGGAAAAGGCACCAGAATGGAATCAAATCAAGAAAAACTTCTACACAGGCATAAAAAACCTATAATACTTCATGTAATTGATGCCCTGAAAGATTCAGAATGTTTTTCAAAAGTAATTGCAATTCCAAGTCCAAATGCTCCAAAGACAAAGGAATTGCTAGAACAAACTGATGTTGAAATAATTAACACTCCTGGAAATGGATATGTAAGTGATTTGAATCAGGTTTTAAGCTCACTCGATGATCACATTTTGGTGACATCAGGGGATCTTCCTCTTCTTGATGGCGAAATTGTAAAAAAAATTGTCGCGTTATATAATCCAAGAAATGTTTGGAAGAGCATAGTTGTAACAAAGGAGTTTTTGGATTCACTTCAAATATCATCTAATTTTCTTATTACATTTCAAGAGAAACAATGTTTTTTCACAGGAATTTCACTTGTTAATGCAAAGAAAATTAAAAGTTTAGAGCAAGTAAAAGAGACCCATCAAATTCTTGATGACAAAAGAGTTGCTTTTAATCTAAACACAAAACAGGATTATAAGCTACTCGGCCTTTCCTGAGTATTTGCCAAAAATTTTAGCAATACCTCCTGTTGGTTTGGCTATAGTGTTTCCACAGGAATTGCATGTTACGAGAATTGAGGTATGAGAATAAACAATTTGAAGTTCACCACATTCTTTACAGTTAATCTTTAGAAATTTACTGTTTGGTTCTGGAATAGGAATGTGATCTTTTTTCAAACTGCCACCAACTCAAATTTTTTGACTCTAATTCCATATGTCATTAATTTCTTTTTGCACGTTGTGCAGGTAAGAACACGTGTTACTTTCTTTGTTGTCTTTGCAGGTTTTGCTAATTTAGGAAATTTTTGTCCGCCATATCCTTTTTTGTCCTTTGCGTGGCGCCTCTCACCAAGAGCAGAACCTCGTCTTTTCCCAGCCTTGTAGATGGAGACCTTTTGTGTTGTATGAGTATTGCACTTTGGGCAATACCTTCTAATCTCCTTTGGATAGTTCATATCAAACAACCCACTTCCTCGGTAATTTAAGCATTGAATCTATAATAATTCCAAACCACAACTCAAACTCATGGCTTCTACTCTTTCATCTTCAATCTTATCTCTTAACGCAGTTGCAATGGGGGAAAAAAAAGCTACAATCATTTTAAAAAATTGCATGTTGGTAAACGTTTACACAAGAGAAGTCATCCCACAAACTCAGATTGCTATTCTAAATGATAGAATTGCTTTTGTTGGTCAAGATGCTTCTCACACAATTGGTCCAAAAACTGTTCTATTTGATCTGGAAGAAAAGTATGTAACTCCAGGATTTGCAGATTCACATATCCACATTGATCAGTTTGTTTTACCATCCGAGTTTGCAAAAAAATCTCTTTTGTGTGGAGTTACATCCTTATTCTCTGATCCAATTGACATTGTAAGTGTTTGTGGATACAGAGGATTTAGAGAATTTGTAAGACAAACAGAAAATTTACCTCTCAGAATATTTCACGTTGTTCCAGGTGGTCTTCCAGTTGATAAAAAATTCAGTCATGGAAAAACACTTAGCTTAACTCAAGAAAAAGCCGCAGTAAAACTTCCAAATGTTTTAGGTCTTGGTGAGGTATTTTCATGGACAAAGGTTACCATGCGTGATGCAAAAACAATGAACACACTTTCATCAATGTTAGAGGCTGATTGTATCATTAACGGTCATACGGCTGGTGCCTCAGGTAAAAAGCTAAATGCATACATTTCCTCTGGAATAATGTCATGTCATGAACCAATTGACTTTGATCAAGTATTAGAGAGGTTACGACTAGGAATGTGGATTATGATTAGAGAAGGTTCTATACGACGAGACCTCAAGGAAATCATTATTCGTGTACTGTCACATGGTACCTACATTGATAGATTGATGTTTTGTTCGGACGGCGTTGATCCCCTTGATATAGAAAACTATGGTCACATTGATCATTGTGTAAGAGAGGCAATTGCAAATGGTGTAGATCCAATTGATGCATTCACAATGGCATCAAAAAACTGTTTTGATTACTATGATATGGGAAGAGATCTTGGTGGAATTGCTCCTGGAAAACTTGCTGACATTTTGGTTTTTGATGATTTGACAAACATCAAACCAAAGAAAGTGTTTGTTGGAGGCAAGCTAGTTGTTTCAAATGGAATCATTATTTCAAAAATAAAATTCAAATCAATACCTACTTGGATTAAAAAAACTGTAAAGCTTAGAAAAAAATTCTCAGAAAAAGACTTTCATGTAAAATCAAAAAAACCAACTGTCTCGGTAAATTCAATCAATCTAATTTCTGAAATCATCACAGAACTTGATTCTGTAGATCTTTCTACAAAGGATGGAAATGTTTTGCCATCTTTTGATAAGGATGTTTGGAAGGTTGCAGCCTTTGATAGAACATATGGCTCAAACCAACATGCCGTTGGATTTTTGAGTAACTTTGGTGCAAGGATTGGTGCGTTTGCTTCAACTTGGAATTTTCATGAAAACGACATGATTGTAATTGGTTCAAATGAGGCAGACATGGCTATTGCTGTGAACAATTTAATCAAAACACAAGGAGGTTTGATAGTGATAAAAGATGGCAAAACATTAGCTTCTCTCTCACTACCATTCGGAGGTATTATCTCTACAAACTCATTTGATAAGGTGACGTCTGATTTTTTGAACATTTCTAACACCATAATTGATGCTGGTTGCAAATTTAAAAAACCACATCTAATTCCTCTTTTTTTACCATTCTTGGCATTGCCTTCGATTAGGATTCTTTTTAGTGGTATTGTTGATGTCAAAAGAAGATCCTTCATCTCACCAATTAATTAAGATATATTAAAAAAGGGCATTCAAAACACAAGAGATGAATTATGGCTTCAATTCAACAAACACCACAAGGCCCGGTATTGGTTTTGAAGGAAAGTGCACTTCAGCAAAAAGGCAGAGATGCCCAACAAAACAACATTCAGGCTGCAAAACTGGTAGCCGATTTAGTTAGATCGAGCCTGGGGCCTCGCGGTTTGGATAAAATGCTTGTTGATTCTCTAGGTGATGTAACTATCACAAATGATGGTGCCACGATTCTCAAAGAGATTGATGTCCAGCATCCGGCTGCAAAAATGATGGTCGAGGTTTCAAAAACACTTGATAACGAGGTTGGTGACGGTACCTCCTCAGCAGTAATTTTTTGTGGAGAATTACTTTCAAAAGCAGAAGAGCTTTTGAAAAAAGATGTTCACTCTTCTGTCATCGTAGAAGGTTATCAGGAAGCTTCTGAAAAAACTCTTGAGATTCTTTCAGAAATAGCAATGAAAATAAAACCAGATGACCGAAATTCCCTTTTGAAGATTGCAAAAACTAGCATGGAATCAAAATTAATTTCTAATGATGGTGATGATCTTTCAAAAATTGTTGTTGATACGATTCTAAAAATTACAACAAAAAAAATCGACAAGTATACTGTTGACCTTGATAATATTAAGGTAGAAAAGAAGGCAGGTGCCTCAATAGCTGAGACAGAGCTTATCAAAGGAATAGTTCTTGATAAAGAAATTATCCACAGTGGAATGCCCACCAAGATTGAAAAGGCAAAGATTGCTTTAGTAAATACAGCTCTTGAAGTAGAAAAAACCGAGATGAGCGCTGAAATTAGAATTAACGATCCAACTCAAATGCAGATGTTTTTGGAAGAAGAAAACAGAATGTTAAAGTCAATGGTAGATAAGATTCATGATGTTGGAACAAATGTTCTATTGTGTCAGAAGGGAATTGATGACATTTCACAACACTATCTTGCAAAACATGGCATCTTAGCCGTTAGACGAATTAAAGAAAGTGACATGACAAAATTAGAAAAAGCAACTGGTGGAAGAATGATAACAAATCTTGATGATCTGTCTGAGAAAGACCTCGGAACTGCTGAAGTGGTTCAACAGAAAAAGATTGAATCTGACAAGTGGGTGTTCATTGAAGGATGCCGAAATCCACTATCAGTTTCAATTCTAATTAGAGGTGGCTCTCAAAGAGTAGTTGATGAAGTTGATCGCTCTATGCATGACGCATTAATGGTAGTCAAAGATGTTATTGAAAAGCCAGAAATTGTTGCGGGTGGCGGATCACCAGAGGCGTATATTGCAGCCCAACTCAAGGAATGGGCAGACAATTTTCATGGAAGAAAACAGCTTGCAATCAAAAAATATGCTGAAGCATTGGAGGTTATTCCACTTACAATTGCAGAAAATGCTGGAATGGATCCAATTGATACAATGGTGAGTCTTAGAGCAAAGCAAAGTCAGGGAAAAAAATGGACAGGCATTGATGCAAGAAAAACAACGATTTCAGACATGTTAGCAATTGATATTGTAGAACCAGTAGCTGTAAAAGAACAAATTATAAAATCTGCAACAGAAACTGCAAACATGATAATTAGAATCGATGATGTAATTGCAATTTCAGGTACTACTGGTGGAGCCGCTGGTGGTGCTCCTCCAATGGGATAAATAATTTCTCCAAATACTAAATTTCGTAAATCGGCGGATAAAAAATTGGTTCAAGTTCTGACAGACTAACTGAAAAAAATACTACTATTATCCCTAGTATAGCCAGAGGAATCGTAAATAGTGTGATTCCAAGTAACAAACAATCATTCGCCCTTCGTGAGTCATCACTTCTAATTGCAAAATATGCTATAATTCCACCAATGATTGTAAAGAATATTGGCAACAAAAACCACCACGCACCACGTTTCCTATATCTATCTAAGTGTTCTGACATTTTATTCTATATCGTGTATTGTGCTTAAAACACTAGCTATGTATCACATGAAAACTTCAAAACAAACTGTTATGATGTAAAATTATGAATAGAATAGGTATAGACCTCGGGGGAACAAAAATAGAAGGAATTATTCTAGATGAAAGTTTTAAAATAATTGACAGAAAACGTCTTCCAGCACCATATGATGATTACAAAGAAATTGTAAACTGTATTATTGGTTTGGTTAATGAATTGAAAATAAAAGCCACTGATGTGACTATAGGGATTGGTACCCCAGGTACAATTTCAAAACATAGCGGTCTAATTAAAAACAGCAACACACAGTGTCTCATTGGAATGCCACTAAAAGAAGATCTGGAAAAAGCTCTGGGACAAAGCATTTCAATGGAAAATGACGCCAATTGTTTTGCACTGGCAGAATCAAAAATGGGAGCTGGTAAAAACTTCGAAATTGTTTTTGGAGTTATAATGGGAACTGGAGTAGGAGGCGGAATTGTGATGAATGGTAAAGTACACCGAGGGAGGACAAACATCGCAGGAGAGTGGGGACACCACACACTACATCATAATGGAAACAAGTGTTATTGTGGAAAGAATGGCTGTGTTGAGACATACATTAGTGGACCCGCATTGGAGAAACGCTGGAAAGAGCTTACAGGAAAATCCGAATCATTGACACAAATCATTCACCAACTTGATGTTGGTAACGCAAAACATTGGAAGAATGAATTTTTGGAAAATTTTGGAATCGCATTAGCAAATGTTATTGATATTTTGGATCCAGACGTAATTGTACTAGGAGGAGGAGTATCAAACATTTCTTTTCTTTATGATGAAGGAAAGACAGTAGTGTATGAAAAAGTGTTTAGTGACATCGTTGATACCCCCATACTAAAAAACCAACTAGGGGATTCTGCAGGTGTATTTGGCGCAACTTTACTATAAAATACTTTTTCATAATGCATCTTTGTTAGAGATTTTTCAGCTCTTTGGGATACAAATGGCCAAAAAAGAAGCATAAATTACAAAAAATTTCCTTTATGGTTATATCTGTTAAAAATATCAAGAAATCACCCAAAATGAGTGTTAGATTATTCCACATAGGTCTGTTCTCAATATTTTTAGTTCTAGGGATATTCTTTCCAGCAGTAGTAAATGCTGATGAAACAACTCAGGTGAAGATAACCTTGAATGAATCAAAAATGGATTATGATTCAACTGACAGACTTGTTCGAGCAAATATAGAAATTACCAACTATAATCCAAATGATGGATATTATTTCATAAGAGTTACTAATCAAAACACAGAAGAAGTAATCAAAGAATCTGAAATCTTACCAAAATACATAGGCAACGAAATTTGGGGAGTACAGATAGCTCATCTTATTCCTGACCAAGTTGAGAAGGAGGAAATTATTGGTGATTACCTAATTGAAATTTACTCCGAATATGGTTCTGCTATTGCCTCCACAATTTTTTCAGTTGTTGATCCTTATGCCACCAATGAATTACCCTCAGAACAATCTGGCGAGCTCGTACCTTTGGTTGTAGAGTCAAACGAATTAGAAACTGAAACAACTCCGCCAGAATCAAGATTACCATCTTGGATACGAGATATTTTCATATGGTATGCAGAAGGCACAATTTCAGAAAACGAACTTATTAATGCGATAGAATTTTTGGCCAATCAGAAAATAATCAACATCAATTAAGAAAACTTACATTTTTCAAACAATTAAATAAATATAAAAAATCGAAGAAAATCATCAAGAAAAAATGAATTTATTGAGGTTCAATGGTTGATGGAGGCTTGCTTGAAATAGCATAAGAGACCCAAGTTACATCTTCTATCTCATTTGTTATTCTATTGCTAATTTTTTCAAGTAGGCCATAAGGAAGCCTAGTCCAATCAGCAGTCATCGCATCAACAGAGTCTACAACTCGAACCATCACGATGTTTCCATATTTTCTTTCATCTCCAACAATTCCGACTGCTTTATCATCACCAACGGTAGCATACGCTTGCCAAATCTTGTCATAAAGTTCTGCCTCATCTAACTCATTTTCAACTATTTTACTTGCAACTTTGGCAATCTCAAGTTTCTTTGGAGTAACTTCTCCAACAATTCTGACTGCAAAACCGGGACCTGGAAATGGATGACGTTTGATTAGCTTTTCTGGTACTCCGATAATCCCTGCGATCTTTCTTACCTCATCTTTGTAAAGATCCCTTAATGGTTCTAGAATCTCTAGCTTAAGCCAGTTGGGAAGTCCACCTACATTATGATGGGATTTTATTATCGAGGCTGGCCCCTTTGAAACTCCACTTTCAATAACATCCGGATACAAAGTACCTTGTGCAAGCCATCTGAATGAGCCATTTTTTTCAGCAAACTCTGTAAAAATGCGGATAAACTCTTCACCAACAATCCTTCTTTTTTGTTCAGGATCAGTTACTCCCTTTAATTTTTCTAAAAATCTTTCTGCAGCATAAATTGAAGTAAAATTAACTTTAAAATTGTTTTTGAACATTTCCTCAACCTCTGTCTCTTCGTTTAGTCGCAAGAGACCATTATCCACAAAAACACACTTAAGCCTGTTTCCGATAGCTTTGTGAATTAACAATGCTGTAACCGTAGAATCTATTCCTCCACTGACACCGCACAAAACATTTCCTTCAATTTTTGAAAGATTTTCAACAGTGTTTTCAATAAAGGCTTCCATTGTCCAGTCTTGTTTTGCCCCACAAATCTTTACAACAAAATTTTTGAGAATTTTAATTCCATGTTCTGTATGCATGACCTCCGGATGGAATTGAATTCCATAAACTGCCTTGTCTTTTGCAGCAATTGCTGCAGCATTGGCACTTTGAGTATGTCCAATTATTTCAAAACCTGAAGGCACCTCCTCGGCCTCATCACCATGACTCATCCAAGCCCTGATTGATTCTCCAATCCCACTTAGCAAGTCTTGGTCATTATCGATTGATAATAATGATGAACCATATTCTTTATTTACACGCTTTACCTTTCCACCAAAATTGTTCACAATTAGTTGATGACCATAACAAATACCAAGTATTGGTATATTCATATTAAACACTTCAGTTTCTGGGATTGGTGCATTAGAATCGTAAACACTTGAAGGTCCCCCAGAAAAGATTATTCCCTTTGGATTGTGTTTTTTTAGTTCATCAGCGGAAATATCAAATGAAACAAGCTCACAGTATACGGCAAATTCACGAATCCTCCTACATATTAGGTGACTATATTGAGAACCAAAGTCCAAAACCACTATTTTGTCCATTGAATCACTTGGCGTTTTCTAACATGCGTGAGAGTGACCATGCCACTGTGTTAATGATTTCATTCACTCTTTCCTTTTGACGATAATTTTTCACAATTATTTCTCTAATTTGAGTACCACTTTTGTTTATTACATAATCAATGACTGATTCGGGCTGAATTTTACCTAGTTTAACTTCAGCAGAATCTTTTCTTTTCATTTCCGCAATAATTCTGTCTATGAAAAATGATTTCAATGGCGGAGTGTCAGCATCAAGTCCAATTTCATCATTTAACACAATGGAAACCTGTTCAGATGAGATGTAGGCATTGGCAATTATTTCGTCGCTACTGCCTTTCATTATGGGAATAGCTGCTGAATTTACATTTGTTTTTATGGTAGAAAGATCTGAAGCCTTTGTAAAACTTGATTTTTTAAGGATTGATTTTAATATATCGTGATTTTTTTCAAGCATTTTAATTTCCTCTTTATGTTTTTCAATTTCATCTGAAATTCGTTGCGTTAGTTTTAGAATATCATGAATTTGCTCATCGGAGAACTTCATACTTGCTATCATGTAGATTAGGTATTAAAACGCATTCTAGATAATGATACTATCTACATCTCTGTAGCGGATTTTTTTAAAGCCCTTTATGGGTCCAAAAGTTGTATAAAGACCATATTTTCTTTTGGTGCCAAACCATTCTAAAAGTTTTTTTCCACGATTTAGTTTTTTGATCTTGATTTTTCTTTCAAAAACCTTTGTTCGAGAATATTTTCCAATCGTTTTACCAAAATCCATTCCAAATAAAATAATTTTTTTTGCACCAAAGTAGTTTGCAAGAAAGACACATCTATCTCCATCAGTAAAACCCCCAAAATTGTATAATTTCCCAACTGGTTTGGCCTGTGTAGTCCCTAAACAATTTTTGAAATTTTCAACTAGGTTAAGCTTTGCAATATTGTCGCCATGTGCGTGTACCACAAATATAGTATTGGTTTTTCCAACTTTTTTAAGAGATTTTTCATTCCCATCTAGGTCTGTTACAATAACATCTGGCCTAATTTTGTTTTCAAGTAATTCATCTATTGCACTATCTGCAACAATTTTGGGCAATTTCTTGAATTTCTTCAAAGTGGGAATTGAAGAAGAGAGAGAAGGACCCGCCCCAATGATAAAAACTGATTTGCCCAAAATGATTTTTTTTAATTTATTCACTGAAACATTTTTTTTTAAAATTGAATCAAGTAACCATGCAGATTCTAAATCTTGTTTTTTACTATAGCCAAATTCTTTTAGGATTTCAGAATATCTAGTATTCCACCCTATAATCGTCATATCACTCAAATTATAACGCCTTGTCATAAATTATGTGAATAAACTAGGTCCGGTGCCTCTTGGAGATTCAAATCCTGTAAGAATTATGGGAATTCTAAATCTAAGCCCAGAGTCATTTTACAAAAAATCAATTAAAACAACCAGACAGGAAATATCTGAAACTGTAAAAAAGATGGAAAATCAGGGTGCAGATTTTGTTGATGTGGGAGGCATGTCAACAGCTCCTTACATTTCAACAATAATATCTGAAAAAACTGAAGCAAAAAGAATAACAGATGCCGTTAAAATAATCCAAAACAAAACGAATCTTCCAATTTCTGTTGATACGTGTAGATCAAGTGTGGCTGTTCAAGCTTTGGAGTTGGGAGTTGATATTATCAACGACATTTCAGGTTTAAAATATGATCGGCAAATGATTGATGTTCTAAGAATATACGATCCTTCTCTTGTTTTATGCGCATTTAGCAAAAAATTGGTACGAGGCAATCAGATTTTAAAAACAAAAGAACTCCTACATGAAAGTCTAAAGCTTGCAAAATTGGCTGGCGTCTCGATAAAAAAGATTGTACTTGATCCTGCAATTGGTTTTTTTAGAAAATCGGGAAAAGGTCCATTTTTTACAAAAATTAATTCTGAATGGTTAGAAAGAGATCTTTCATTATTAGTTAATCTAAAATCAATTAAACAAAACCAACCTGTACTTGTTTCTGTATCAAATAAATCATTTATTGGAAAAATTATGAACAAAAAAAATCCCACAGATCGATTGCCAGGCTCACTTACCGCTGAAGTTGTCGCAGTAATTAATGGTGCGAACATTATTCGTACGCACAACATTAGAGAAACAAGAAGTGTAGTCTCAACTGTTAAGAAACTTTGTCGTCCAGACAAAAGCTTATAATGTATTAGACTTCTTTTGTTAAGGGTTTCATTGGAATTCAAAGAAGGATTAACTTTTGACGATGTTCTCCTTGTTCCCAAATATTCTGACATTACATCCAGATCACAAACAAATCTTAGCACAAAACTTTCAAGAAACATTTCCCTAAACATTCCCCTCATTAGCGCAAATATGGACACTGTAACAGAATCTTCAATGGCAGTAGCCATGGCACGCGAGGGCGGAATAGGAATTATTCACAGATTTCTCACTATTGAACAGGAGGTCAAAGAAGTTCTCAAAGTCAAGCGTTCAGGCAGTGTGATGATTGAAAATCCTTATTCCATTGCTCCTGACCAAACAGTTAGAAGTGCAATCAAGTATGCTGAAGAGAAAGGAGTTTCTGGTTTACTTGTAACTGATTCAGTATCAAAACTTGTTGGAATCTTAACCAATCGTGATCTAAAATTCGAATCAGGCTCATCCAAACTTGTAAAAGATGTAATGACAAAAGATGTTGTTACAGCAAAATCTGGAATCAGTCTTGAAGATGCAAAAGAGATTCTACACAAACATAGAATTGAAAAACTTCCTCTTGTAGATGAATCAGACCACGTAGCAGGTTTGATTACAAGTAAGGACATTACAAATATTGAAAACTATCCTGTGGCATCAAAGGATAAAAAAGGAAGACCACTTGTGGGAGCCGCAGTCGGCGTAAAAGGAGACTTTATGGAAAGAGTAGAATCACTTTTAGAAGCCAATGTTGATGTAATTGTTGTAGATATAGCACATGGTCACAGTGAAAATGCTGTAAGTACTATTCAGCATATCAAAAAAGCATTTCCTGATTGTGAATTAATTGCTGGAAATGTTGCAACTGCACAAGGAGCTGAAGATCTGATAAAAGCAGGCGTTGATGCTGTGAAAGTAGGTGTTGGCTCAGGTTCAATTTGCATAACTCGTGTAGTAACAGGTTCAGGAGTACCACAACTTACATCCGTATTGGATTGTGCCAAAGCAGGAAAAGACAATGATATTCCATTAATTTCTGACGGCGGAACAAGAAATTCAGGAGATGCAACAAAAGCACTAGCAGCTGGAGCATCTTCAGTTATGATTGGAAGCATGCTTGGAGGAACTGATGAATCACCTGGCTCTCTTTTGACAAAAAATGGAAAACGGTTTAAAGTGTATCGCGGTATGGCTTCTTTGTCTGCTTCACTTGGAAGAAGAATAAAGGAGACTGGAAACATTTCGCTTGAAGACGACCTAAATGATTACATTGCAGAAGGTGTTGAGGCGATGGTTCCATACAAGGGAAGTCTAACTGATATTCTAAAACAACTGACAGGTGGTATTCGTTCAGGTCTTAGTTACTGTGGCGCACATACCATTTCACAAATGCAAGAAAATGCAGAATTTATCAAAATTTCACCGGCAGGCTTTGCTGAAAGCCAATCTCATGATGTTTCTTTAATGTAGATATTTAAATTTTAAAATTCATAAAACATTTTTTTAATTAACAATTCCCATCAAATTAAAAAAAAGGTTTGTATAGTTAATGTTTTAAGCACTGCCATAATCCATTCACATATGATTAGCAAAAGAACAGTAATTGGAATTGCAGTTGGATCTGTAATTGTTGCTATTGCGATTGCTTCTCTTATTACTCATTTTGGAATCCAAACAATTCAAGTTGATGAAACATTTCGTTTAGGGGAATCAACATCTTATCGTTTGAATGCACCTAATCATACCCCACAAACAATGAAGATAACTGGTAATACCTTTAATGTAACTCTATCAAGCCCTGGTGGAGGTTTACATATTCCATTAACGACTCACAAAAATGAAGTTACTTTTGATTGGGTTCATTTGGCAGATGGTGACAGTAGAATTGATATTCAAAACACTGGAGATTCAGAAATACGTGTAGAAGCAACATTTCAGGTAACCACAGATCCAATCTTTTTCACCTACGACATAATGGTAATAATTTCAGGTTTAGTGATTATGGGATTAAGTTTGGGATTTAGTGTACGAAAGCCACGTGGATTCTAATCAAGTTCAGCAGCTGGATAAGATCCTAAGACTTTGAAAAACAATGTGTTTTCTTTAATCTTTACAATCATCTCTGATAACCTTTGATTATTTACATGGCCTTCAATGTCCACATAGAAATTGTATTCCCATGTAGCATCCTTTTTTGGCCTTGATTCAATCTTCGTTAAATTCACACCGTAGTTATTGAATTTCTCTATTACTTGAAAAAGTGTACCCGGTTCATGTTTTACAGAGAAAATAATTGATGTCTTGTCTTTTTGTGTTTCCTTGCTTTGCTTTTTTGACAAAACCAAGAATCGTGTGTAATTATTTGGCCTGTCTGCTATTCCTTCTTTTATTATTGGAACCTGATAAATTTCAGAAGCACTTTTGCTTGCTATGCAGGCAACATTATCTTTTTTTATTTCTTTGATAATTTTTACGCTTCCAGCAGTATCATAGGATGGAACAGTTTTGATATTATGCTGTTGAATGAAATTCCTGCATTGTCCTAAAGCTTGTGGATGTGAATAGACAGTATCTACCTTTTCAAGAGGCCCAGTTCCAATAAGACAATGTTCTATTTTATGATAGATTTCTCCAACAGCATTAAGTGGGGTTGAATACAATAAATCATAGCTTTCTCCAACACTCCCTTCAAGCGAATTTTCAACGGGTAATACAGAATAATCTGTCGTATCGTTTGTTGTATGTGCTAAAACCTCTGCAAATGTGGGAAGTGGTACTGTTTCAATGTTTTTACCAAAGAAAGAAAATGCTGCAGCTTCACTATAAGCTCCTCGTTCTCCTTGGAACGAAACCTTTATCATTTCTCGCTCAGTTTAACGAAATAATTAGTTCCAAAATCTGATGATAATTTTCTTTCATCGATCCAAGAACATTCGGTGCATTTAACAGCATCACGTATCTGAATGACTTTCCTTCCACATTTAACACACTTGGTAAACAAAACACCAAATTGAGGTTCTTTTATGGTTGCGTGTATTGCTCCGTTCAAATGACTGATAATTCTAACACAAACAATGTCATTCACTAATGCGATCCTTTTTTTTCGCAAGTTTCTTGTTGAGCATATACATTCAACATGAGAACTTTTAGGTTTTCCATTAATATAATCAATTGATACCGCGATCATAGTGCCGAAAACCGCTGTGACTTTACCTATCACAATGTCTCCAACCTTGGGAATTGAAATCACACTAGAATGTTTTACGTGGATAATTCGTTCCTTTTTATCAATTTCAACTGTACCAACAACGGTAGCTCTAACATCGTTTCCATCATCAAAGGTATTATGTCCTGCTTCGTATTCTTCAACAGATGCAATTCTATCTCCAGGAAAAATGATTGATTCAGACATGTGCTGGTTCTCTAACAGATGATTATAATAGTTTTAGCATAATTATGTTGTCAACTGATATTAACAACATAAAATCCGAAACCAATAATGACTCCTGATCCTAGGATAAACTCACTCTTAGATCAAACAAATCGATTATTCTTAAAAAAAAGATTTAGAGAAGCAATTTCATTTTATGATGAAATATTGAAAATAGATCAAAATCATCTTAATGTTTTAAACAATAAAGGTTATGCGTTAAGTAAATTAGGAAACTACTCTGATGCATTGGCTTGTTATGACAAAGCATTAAGGATTAATCCAACAGATATGTCAGTTTTAATAAATAAAATTTCAGCATTACGAAAAGTAGGAGAACATAAAAAAGCAATAGAATATTGTGACATCATTTTAAACATAAATCCAAACTATAATGTGGTTTTGTATCACAAAGAAAGGATTTTACATTCAATTGGAAGATATAAAGAATCTATCTTATGTTGCGATAAAATTCTTAAAGATTATCCCGAAAATGGCGATGTCTTGTTTGACAAATCAACCAGTTTGGCTTTGCTTGAAAAATTTAATGAAAGCATATCAAATCTTGAAAAAGCCATTAGATCAGGTAATCAGTTTAAGATTAAAGCACAAAAAAGCAAAGCATTTGAAAAATTACTTTCAAACCAAAGATTTCAAAAATTAGTTAGTTAAATTGAAAATTAAAGCCAGTGTGGTATTTGTAGATACCCCTCTATGCTTTCATTTCGCAAAATTTTCAAAAGAGCATTTGCTTGTGGTGTGGAGAGTAACGGTTTTTCAAAATGGTTGTCTGTTGATATCCTTGGGCATGCAACTTGGATAAAGGCATCAATTCCTTTTAGATTTCTTAATCTATCGTTGGTAATATCAGTTAAAGCAAAAAGCTGAACAGTTTTTCCTTCCTTTTCTAACTCTCGTTTGAATTTTAGAGCCGTAATTTTTGAGAGCTGACCTTCCTTTAATCCTACAATTATTCCAAATGTTTCGGCCTCTGATGCTTTATAAATTGCTAGAGTTGCTTTTTTCTGTATTTTTTGAGCAAATTCTGTAATTTCCTTTACTTCATTAAAGTATGGGTCAAGCACATAGGTTGGTTTGTTTGTTGCTAATGCAATTCCAACTGCATGAAAATTACTCTGACCTAGAAAAACATTTACGTCAACTTCATCTTTTGTTTCCATTGCTGGATAAAACTCACAACCAAATACTTGAGCATCATTAAGCTGACCTTTCCCTTTTCCAATCTTAACTTGAATTCCTTCTTTGGTCAAAATCTCTTTAACTGTATCCACTTGATGAAGATGCTGACTATCAGTAATCAAAGAAACACTTTTTCCTTTAAGAATTTCAATACACTTTCTTGTAACTTTATCAAATGTAATGTCATCAAAAGCATCAATCATTACAACATTGTCATCAAAGGTTTCCATACTGATTGTGTGTCCAATATGAAACAAAATCTCAGTTCCTAGAACTTTTGCACTATTTGAGTTAAGATCACAAGAACCCCATGTAGTATCTGCTAAGACATATGCAGGAATTCCAAATCTTTTCATAATTTTTGATGCAGTTTCTTGAACTTTAGGCAGAATTCCATCAGGTCCATTTATTGCAACCGAAACAGGTTTTCTCTTTGTAATCTCATTAAAGATTTTTTTTTCATCTATAACTATCAATTAACAGTAAAAATTTACTTGATTTTAATTTAAACCATCCCAATTTCATTCAATAACAACTCAAAAATGTTAGCTAATACTAATTGAAATTGTTGAGAACAAAAACAATTCTAAACATTGGTTTTGATGACACTGATTCTCCGAAAGGAATGTGTACTACATATCTTGCCTATAAAATAGTAAATTATCTCATAAAGGAAAATGTAGAATTCCTTGACTATCCTACACTTGTTAGATTTAATCCAAATATTCCATGGAAAACTAGAGGAAACGGAGCAGTAGGACTAAAGATTAAGACTAGATATCCTACGAAAATAAAGAAGAAAATCACTGATTTGGTTTTCAAATATTCTGACATCAAAAACGGTGCTAACCCTGCATTGGTATTTTATGAAAATGAAACTATTCCAGATCAATTCAAAAAATTCAGTGAATTGGCGCTATCTCAATTAGTAAAACGAGCTTACGCTAAAAAGTTTGCAACGAACAAAAATCTTGAATCATTTTATGTTGGTAATGGTCAGGGTTTGGTAGGTGCAATTGGTGTAATAGGATACCAATTTGATGATCAAACCGTAGAACTACTAAGCTATAGAAAAAAATCACACTTTGGCAAAGAACGAATCATTTCAAAAAAAAGTGTAAAACAAATGCAAGAAAAAACACAACCTTACACCTTCAATAATTATGATGAAACTAAAAATAAGGTATTGATCACTCCTCATGGACCTGATCCAGTATTTTATGGAATTAGAGGAGAAAACACAAAATCACTGCTTCAAGCATCAAAATTAATCAAAATTAAAGAACAACTGGATGGATATCTTATTTTCAAGTCTAATCAAGGAACATCCGCTCATTTAAAAAATGAAATCAATGTTAATGAAATGAAACCATATTCATCTGGAACAGTAACAGGTTTTGTTTCAAAAGAACCTGTTATGAAAAAAGGAGGACATGTTTTCTTTTCTATTATTTCTAAAAGTAGAGTAGTGAGGTGTGCTTTATACGAACCATCTGGCATCACTACTGAAATGATGGATTTGAAAAAAGGCGATAAACTAACGATTGGAGGAGCGGTAAGAAAAGCCTCAAAAAAACATCCTAGAATCATAAATGTAGAATTCATACAATTACTGCATTTGGAAAAAAATTTCCAATTGTCAAATCCTTTGTGCTTAAAATGTAACAAGAAAATGAAATCAAAGGGAAAAAATCAGCTATTTCAATGCATTAAATGTGGAAAAAAATCAAACAAAAAAATCATTGAACACATTCCGAGAAAGATCAAAAAACAAATGTATTTGCCTGTCATTTCAGCACAACGACATTTAACAAGACCACTGCAACGATTAGGCGTTTCAAATAAGCATATTATATTTGATAATTCTTTTCCCTGGTTTCACATTTTTAAAAACTGAATAGCGGGGAGTAGATTTGAACTACTGATTTACGGGTATCTCAAGGTAATGTTTATGAGCCCGCCGGGATGACTTTGTCCTAAAGTAGTCTGACTTCCCCACCCCGCTGAAACAATGGGAGTAATGTGCTGTATATACGCTTTATCAAAAAGTTGAAAGTAATTAATAGGAATTGAAAAGCTCAACCTTTTGTGAATAAGAAGTTAAGAATTATAGGAATTGTGGGTGCCTTAATTGCCTCAATAATTATAATTACCTCTCCAGGTACACCTCTTCCCTTTCCTGAACCAACAACAACTATTGAAGGAACAGATTCTGTTGAAGTACTAGCAACCAATCTTGAAAAACCAAGAGCAATAGCTTTTGGAGATGAAAGAATATTTGTGACAGAAAAAATTGGTAGAATAAGGATTATTCAAGATGGTATTTTGTTAGCTGAACCTCTTGCAACTTTAAGAACTGCAAATTTATTTGATGGTGGATTACTCGGCATAACAACTCATCCTGATTTTTCTGCTAATCACTATATTTATGTATACTATACCTATGAAGAAGGAGGTAATTTATGGAACAAAATTTTGAGAATTACTGAATCGAAGAATAAACTTGAGGATGCAGATACTATTTTTGACAAAATTCCCGGCTCTAAATTCAGTAATGGTGGAGTAATAAAATTTGGACCTGATGAAAAACTATATGTTGCAACTGGGTCTATTTCTGACACTTCGTATCTTCCACAAGATCTTGAATCCCTAACTGGAAAAATTTTAAGACTAAACGACGATGGTTCAATTCCTAATGATAATCCATTTCCAAACTCGCCCGTGTTTTCCTATGGACACAGAAATCCTCAAGGCATGACTTGGGATAAATTTGGAAATCTCTATGTTGCTGAATTTGGTCCAACTAAAAACGATGAAATCAATCTAATTAATGCTGGCCAAAATTATGGCTGGCCTTCTCAAGAGTGTTCAGGAGGAGATTTTATTGATCCATTAATTTGTTATGACCCAAGTATTGAACCAGGAGGCATTGTTTTTTACTCTGGCAATAAACTTGAACTTGAAGGCTTTATGATAATGGCCACTCTTCGGGCTTCCCACCTTTTCAAACTCGATATTAACGAGGAGGGTATGATTTCACAAAAAAGCATCTTGAGCGGAATTGGAAGAATTAGAGATGTAATCGAGGATCCTGATGGAAATCTATACATTATTACATCAAACACCGATGGAAAAGGTTTTCCTGATAGTACTGATGACAAATTATTGAGGATAGTAAAGTAAATTGAAAGATTCTTCAATACCAAATTTTTTTGAAAAAAGTCGAAAGGATAGACTGAATATAGTGAAAGACTTTGCGGATTTGTCAAAGGAAGAGCTCGAAATTTTAGAAAATTCCTGTGGAGGAATTTCTTTTGATAATGCAGACAAAATGATCGAAAATGCAATTGGAACTTTCTCACTTCCATTGGGAATAGCAACAAATTTTCGAATTAACGATAAAGATTACTTGGTTCCTATGGTAATAGAAGAACCATCTGTTATTGCAGCTGCCTCAAAAGCTGCAAAAATTGCTAAAATCAAAGGGGGTTTCAAAGTTGATACTGGTGAATCATACGGCATTGGCCAAATCCAAGTTTTGAATGTTGACATAAAATCTGCTGTTAAAAACATCAATGAATCTTCCAAAAAAATACTCGACCTTGCAAATTCACAAAGTACCACCCTGCAAAAGATGGGAAAAGGTGCCAAAGAAGTATCTTGTAGAGAAGTTAAAACTGATTCAATTTCCATGTTGATTGTTGAGCTTTTAATAGATGTTGGTGATGCAATGGGGGCAAATGTAACAAACTCAATGTGTGAAGCTGTTGTCCCTCTAATTGAAAAACTGACGGGAGGAAAAGTATTATTGCGAATTCTATCAAATTATTATACACGTCGAATGGTTAAAGCCACAGCAGTCTTTGACAAAGAAAGAGTTGGTGGAGACGAGACTGTAGATAATATACTATTAGCTTATCAATTTGCTGCAAATGATGTCTATAGAGCTGTCACACACAATAAAGGAATTATGAATGGGATTATAGCCGTAGCCAATGCAACTGGACAAGATAACAGGGCAATTGAGGCGGCTGCTAATGCATATGCAGCACACTCTGGCAAGTATCGTTCATTAACTGAATGGTCAAAAGATGAACAGGGAAACTTGGTCGGTAAGCTAGAATTACCATTGTCTGTTGGAATTGTTGGAGGAATTACCCAAGTACACCCAATAGCAAAAATCTGCACAAAGATTCTTGGCGTTTCCTCTGCCAATGAATTAGCAGGGATTTTGACTGCAACGGGACTAGCTCAAAATTTTAGTGCGCTTCACGCATTAGTTACTGAAGGAATCCAAAAGGGTCACATGGGGCTTCACGCACGAAACCTTGCAGCAGCAGCTGGAGTAAAACCACACCAGATTGATGAAATCGTAAAAAAAATGATTCATGAGAATAATATCTCACTCGTTAGAGCAAAGGAATTGCTTAACGAAATTTAAACAGAAAATTATATAGCTGCTTTGTGAGAGGGGAAGGATTGTCAAAGGTAAAATTCGCAATTCCAAAAGGTAGCTTAGAAGAGGCTACATTCAAAATACTAGAAAAAGCTTGGACGAAGGTTGATCGAAGGAGCAGAACATACAGGGTATATCTTGATGACCCACAAATAATGGTGAAGATGTTAAGACCACAAGAAATTCCAATATTAGTCGCTGACGGTCTATATGATGTAGGAATTACTGGAAAGGACTGGATTGGTGAAACAAAAGCACATGTTGAATTACTTTTGGATTTAGAATATGGAAAAATAAAATTGGTAATTGCATTTCCAGATAAACATCGTTATAAAAATATTGATTCAATGATTGCAGATTATGCAAAAAAGAAAAAAACACTTAGAATATCATCTGAATATTTAACAACTACTTCTAAATTTATTAAACAATCTAGATCATACAAGAAATTTTATGGATCTAAAGATCCTCTTATCGTGACACCATGGTTACGTCTTGGAACAAATAAAAATGTACAAATTCATTTGTCATTTGGAGCAACTGAAGCCAAACCACCTGAAGATGTTGATGCAATTATGGATGTTACACAAACCGGAACTACTTTAAAACAAAATAAACTCAAAATTGCCGATAAAGTTTTAGAATCTAGCGCTCATTTGATAGCAAATAAGAACTCATTGAAGGATCAATCTAAACGAGAAAAAATCTTTGATATAGTAACTTTGATGCGTGGAGCAGTGCAAGGAAAAAAACATTTGCACATCTATCTAAATGTAAAAGAAAAGAATCTCACAAAACTACTTAAACAGATTCCAGCGTTGAAAAAACCTACCCTCAGTCCTTTAAGTGAAAAGGGTTGGTACGGGGTAAATACTATAATCTTAAAATCTGACTTGCATAAACTAGTTCCCAAACTGAGAAAGCTCGCTCAAGGTTTAGTTGTTCATGAACTAAGGCAAATTCTGGAATTAGAGGAGATAAAACGTGACGAAGAAAATTGATGAAAATCATAGCTCCTCGTAATATCGAGGATTTTGCAGATTCAGTTACGCCTAAACCCCCAAAACAAAACGAAAAGATAGTCAAATCCATTCTTTTAGATGTTAAAAAAAACGGAGATTTGGCAGTAAAGCGTTACGAAAAAAAATTCGGGGGAGCTACTCTTGGAACATTGCGAATAACAAAAAAAGAGATAGAATATGCTTACTCTAAAGTATCTAAAAAAGAAATTGCGGCAATAAAACTTGCCAAATACAGATTATTAAAAACTGAAAAGACAATAAAAAATCAATTAAAAAATTCTAAAATCATTATTGATGGAATAAAAATCACTAAATCATTTTCGCCAATTCAAAGTGTTGGATGTTATGTGCCAGGAGGTCTAGCTAGATATCCTACAACAGTAATCATGTCTGTAGTGCCAGCCAAAGTTGCAGGCGTTAAAAGAATTGTGGTAACTTCTCCTCCAAACAAACAAGGAAAATTAGATCTTCTTACCATAGTAGCAGCAGATATTTGCGGTGCAACTGAAATTTATAAAACAGGTGGAGCACAAGCAATAGCTGCTCTTACTTTTGGCACAAAATCAATCCAAAAAGTTGACAAGATTGTAGGTCCTGGTGGCTATTTTGTGACTTTAGCTAAAACATTTGTTAGTAATATAACTTCGATCGATATGATTGCTGGACCAACAGAACTTGGAATTGTTGCTGATAATTCGGCTGATCCAAATCTTGTGGCCGCTGATTTAATTTCTCAAGCAGAACACAGCTCTGATACATTTTGTTTTTTGATTACAACCTCTTACAAACTTGCCAAATCAGTAAAACAAATTGTAAATAAAAAAATAAAAAAATTGAAAAGAAGCAAAATAGTAAAAGCCAGTCTTTCCAAAAATGGTTTCCTCGCAGTTTGCAAATCTGAAAGTGATGTCATAAAACTCGCAAACAGATTAGCTCCTGAACACTTGGAAATTATTTCAAAGAATCAATACCTCATTGCTGAAAAAATCAATACTCCTGGAATAGTCCTTATTGGAAAATATACTCCATCATCTGCCAGTGACTATCTTTTAGGCTCAAATCACATTCTTCCTACTAACAGATTTGGCAGAGTCAGAGGTTCACTTTCAGTCCTTGATTTTATCAAATTAGGAACAAGAGTAGAATCTTCAAAATCAGTCTTGCGAAAGCTTTCAAAGTATATGGAAGCCCTTACAGCTGCTGAAGATCTTCCAAATCACTATGAAGCAGTAAGGAGTAGATTATGATAAAAAAGGGATGGTTTCAAAAAAAATTAAGAGGATACGCTAGTCTACAAGGATACCAAAAGCCCCAAAAATATACTGGAGTTCTAAAACTTGACTCTAATGAAAATTTTGTAATTGGGAAACAATACCAACAAGACCTAATACATAATGCACAAAAAATTTCAGATGTTAGAGAATATCCATTGGGCAGAGCAGAAAAATTAGTTGATGCTCTATCAAAGTATCTTAAAGTTCCACAAAACATGATTGGAATTGGAAATGGATCTGATCAAATCCTTGATTTAATTTTAACAAACTTTGCTTCGCCACAAACACGAGTTTTGACTTCAGAACCCACCTTTGGTTTTTTTGAGGAAAGATGTAAACTATATTCAATTCCCACAACGAAAATTCCATTTTCAAAAGACATGACCCTTGATTTGAGCCAATTTATGGAAAAATTAAAAAATTCTAATATACTATACATAGATTCACCAAATAATCCAACGGGTTTTCAATTTCTAAGAAAAGATTTAGAAAAATTGGTAAAAAAATTTGAGGGTTTGGTAATTATTGATGAAGCCTACGGGAAGTTTGGAGATTATTCACTAATTAATTTGTCAAAAAGTATGACTAATCTAATTGTCGTTCAAACGTTTTCAAAAGCATTTGGACTTGCAGGTCTTCGCCTTGGGTATTTTATCGCAAATAAAAACATCGTAGATGTTTTTTCGAGAGTCATACAATATCCATATCCACTGAATTCAATTGCAATAGAAGCAGGAATATTAGCTCTTCAAAAACCACAAATAATTTCTGATACTACAAACACTATCAAAAAGGAAAGAAAAAGAATAATTGATAATCTTAGAAAATATGATGCCTTTGAAGTCTTTGATTCAAAAGCAAATTTTGTGCTGTTTGATGCTAAGGGGGCAGATAGTCATGTATTTACAGCCATGATAGAGCAGGGAATTTCCATCAGGAAACTTGGTAAAATTGGAAAACATGAAGGATGCTTGAGAGTAACAGTAGGAACTAAAGAAATGAATTCAAAATTCTTGTTGGCGATACGTGATCTTTTAGGATGATGATTGCAAAAAAGAGTGATGGCATATACATCGATGATACCATATCTGTAAATGATCTTGATTCAATCATTTTTGATTGTGATGGTGTTTTAATCGATGTTACAAATTCCTACGATAAAGTAATAACGAAAAGTACTGACTTGATGCTAAAGCAATCCACAAATAATTTAGACACAATACCTGTCACCCCGCAAATTATTGATGCTTTTAAAAAAACTGGCGGTTTTAATGATGAAGTTGACTTGACCTATGCAGCAATCATTTCACTAACTGCTGCATACAAACTAAACAAGGATGGAAATGAATTCATTTTTCAGGTAATTGAAAATGCGGATCAAACAGGAATAAATTCGATTGATAAATATCTAGACAGCTTAGATGTAGACATTTCTGATATACGGAAAAAATTAAATTATCCCGGTATACATTCAGATAGTCTACTTTACTCAATTTTCGATCAATTGTTCTACGGCCCAGAACTTTATGAAAAATTATTTAATAAAAAATCCCAATTTAATGAAAGAGGATTCATAGAATATGATAATGTAATTGTAACAAAAGAGTTGTTAGATAATTTAAAGAAAAGATTTAATGATAAAATTGCAATCGTTACAGGAAGAGGAATTAATTCAATACGATGCTCACTAAAAGAACTATTAGAACAATTTAATGTTCAAAACTCAGTATTTCTTGAAGATGAATCAAGAGATCTTGCAAAACCAAATCCAGAAGCGCTTTTACGTTCAATTCGTGGCTTGAACACATCTCACTGTCTTTTTGTTGGTGATTCAATGGAAGATTTAATCATGGCACAAAAGGCAACAGAAATTGGCAACAAAACAACTTTTTGCGCAATTATTGGAACAAGCAAAGAACCAACAGATAAAAGAAGATTTTTTGAAAAAAAAGGAGTAACCTTAATTCTTGACTCTATTCAACTTCTTCCGAAGGCATTAAATCTGGTTTGAGGCAGGTTACACTTCTCAGTGTTTTCTATGAAATCAAGAAAAAGTGAGATAAAACGAACAACAAAAGAAACTGATGTAACGGTTAGTGTTAACTTAGATGGAACAGGAAAAACTATCACAAACACAGGAATTGAATTTCTTGATCACTTGATTTCTGCTTTGGGAAAACACAGCATGATTGATCTTCAAGTCAAAGCAAAGTCTAGAGATAAAATTGAACACCACTTGATTGAGGATACGGCAATTACCATTGGTTCAGCTATAGATAAAGCCCTTGGAAACAGAACTGGAATTACTAGATTTAGTTATGCATCTGTTCCTATGGATGAATCCTTGGCTGAAGCATCCATTGATTTGGTAAGACGACCTTACTACAATTTGACTCTGCTAACAAAGAGAGCAAAAATTGAAGGAATGTCAAAAGAAGACATTGAGCATTTTTTCCAATCATTACTGCAAAATCTGAACAGCTGTATTCACATTACTGTAAAGTATGGAGATAATGATCATCACAAAATAGAAGCTGCCATAAAATCATTAGCAGTGGCACTGAGGATAGCTGCTTCAAAAGACAAAAAACAGAAAGGAATCCCAAGTACAAAGGGAGCTATGTAATGGTTAAAGTAGCCATATTTGATTATGGAGCAGGTAATATTTTCAGTCTAAAAAATTCCCTCGAAAAAAATAATGCAACAGTAGACATTATAACGAGTTTTGATAAAGCCAATAACTATTCAGGAATATTGCTGCCTGGGGTGGGAAACTTTGATCCTGCAATCAGAAGTATTAGAGATTACTCTAAGATTGATTTCCAAGATTACGTACAAGATAAAATTCCTGTTTTGGGAATATGTCTTGGCATGGAAATGTTTTTTGAGAAAAGTGAAGAAGGAAATGAAAAGGGCTTAGGAGTTATGGAAGGAGAAGTAATTATTCTCCCTAAAACCATGAAGGTTCCGCACATGGGTTGGAATAATATTAAGATAAAAAAACAAAGTAAGATTCTTGAAGGAATTAAAGATAGTTCTTGGGTCTATTTTGTTCACTCATTCATCGCTAGACCAAAAAAAGAAGAGGTGGTTAAAGCTGAATCAGATTATGGCATCAACATTCCAGCCGTTGTTGAAAAGGTAAACTTTTTTGGAACACAATTTCATCCAGAAAAATCTGGAAAAATTGGTTCTGTAATGATTAACAACTTTCTGAGTGAGTGTAAGAAATGAAAATTATTCCTGCAATTGATCTAATGGATGGGCAAGTAGTTCGTCTTGTAAAGGGTGATCCAAACAAAAAGACAGTTTATAGTAATGCTCCTCTTGAAATAGCAAAAAAATGGGAAAATGCTGGAGCAGACATGTTACATATTGTGGATCTTGATGCTACTTTAGGTATAGGTTCAAATTTAGAAATTATAAAAAAATTGGTGAGTGAGCTCAAGGTTCCTGTCGAAATTGCAGGAGGTTTACGTGATGAATATACCATAATTGAAGTGAGTAAATGGGCTGAAAGAGTCGTATTAGGAACATTAGCATTCAAAGACAAAGAAACTGTACTAAAAATAGCTGAAACCATTGGAAAAGACAAGTTGGTAATTTCAGTTGATCACATTGATGGAATAATTGTTGTTAATGGATGGCAGACAAGTACTGAAACTAAACTACTTGATGGAATGAACAAATTTCTTCAACTAGGTTTTTCAGAATTTCTTTTGACTAGTGTCAGTAGGGATGGAACAATGAAAGGCCCTGATCTAGAACCATTACAACAAGCATGTTCATTAAAAAATGCAAACGTTATAGCAAGTGGAGGGATATCTGATATCGCAGATATAAAAAAAGTAAAAACTGTTAATGCATATGGTGTTATTCTTGGAAAAGCACTTTATGAAAATAAAATTTCAATAGATGAGGCAAAGAAAATAGCATGCCATTAACAAAAAGAATAATTCCATGTCTTGATGTGAAAAATGGAAGAGTCGTTAAAGGATTACACTTTATGTCAATCAAAGATGCAGGTGACCCTGTTCTATTAGCCAAAAAATACAGTGATGACGGTGCCGATGAATTGATTTTTTTAGATATCACTGCATCTGAAGAACAACGTGAAATAATAAAGACTCTAGTAACTAAAGTTGCCCAAGTAATTGATATCCCATTTACAGTTGGCGGAGGAGTAAAGACATTGCAACATGCAAGAGATATTCTACTTAGTGGGGCAGATAAGGTAGCGATCAACACAGGAGCAGTAAAAAATCCAAAAATTTTAACTGAGCTAATGGAATTGTTTGGAAAACAATGTGTTGTTGTTGCTATTGATGCAAAAAGAAACTATAATACGGAAAAAGGAAAAAACATCTTCTCAGAAGGTGACCAAAAATTCTGGTTTGAGGTTTTTATTTATGGTGGGAAAAAGGAAACCGGTTTAGATGCAATAGAGTGGGCTAAAAAAGTAGAAAATCTTGGAGCTGGCGAAATCCTTCTAACAAGCATAGATAAAGATGGTACCAAAGATGGTTATGACATTATTCTTACAAAAGGGATTGTTAATTCAGTCCCAATTCCAGTTATTGCTTCTGGCGGTTGTGGAAAAGAAGATCACATGCTTCAAGTTTTCAAAGAAACTGATGTGGATGCTGCGCTTGCGGCTTCAATATTTCATTATGAAACCCATGCTGTAGATAAAGTAAAGCAATATCTTAAGGAGAATAGCATTCCTGTAAGATTATAAATAAATTTCATAAAAGTGAAAATTATGGAAAAAACAATTGATGATATTGATTTTTCAAAGGGAGACGGTTTAGTTCCTGTTATAGTACAGGATGTTAACACTAAAGAGGTTTTGACTCTGGCATATTCTAACAAAGAGTCACTTGAATTGACAAAGAAAACTGGAAACTCTTGGTTTTGGAGCAGATCACGTAAAAAACTTTGGATGAAAGGTGAAGACTCTGGAAACACACAAAAAGTTAAAGAAATCTTAGTGGACTGCGATTCTGATGCTATCATTTATCTAGTAGAACCATCAGGCCCAGCCTGTCACACAGGAGAACGAGTTTGTTTTCATAACCATTTGGCAAATGAGAATTAACACACTTTTTCTTGATAATTTTCTTTGCTACCTGGAATTACTTGATCAACTATTTCAAAGTGAAGATTTTCATAATTTGTTCCTTGAAATACAACGGCCCAACGTCCTATCAAATCATTTTTAGAGCAAATTCTCTTAACAGTGGAAAGATCCGGTTTAAAATATTGGTTGAATGTTAACTTTACTGAACCATCAAAAGGAATTGTAATGTATACAGAATAATGTGTTTCATTTAACGGTCTCAAAAAAGCGATCTGACCTTTTTCTTGTGGTTGTAGATTCTTGATACTCACAAAAACACTTTCACCTAAAACATATCTTGATCTATCTATTTCAAAGGGTCCAGAAGTTGGCCAATCTCTTGGAGCAGGTTTATACTCTTCTTTGTCTATGATTTGTTTTTCTATCTCGGCATACTTTTCTTCAATTTTTGATTGAATTTCAACCTCCTCTTCAAGTTCTGATTCTGTCGCTTCTGTAATAATTTCCTCTTTGGGAAAATCATTTTGAATCGTATTGCTTTGTACCGCAAAATAACCACCAACAACCACTACACCAATCCCTGCCAGCATTACAATAATTTTCAATTCATTCATTTTCTTTTCGGAATTTAGCTTTCTCTAAAAGTCTTTGTATAAATTAAAAAAATTACCATAAATTCATTTTTTTTATGTAATTATTTCCCTAGAAATAGCATTTTGTTAAATTTGGATAAAATACTTATCAACTATTACTAAATTTTATATGTGAAAAAATTAAGTATTACTTAACTTGATATTAGAATTTTTTATCAGCACTAGCATAGGCTGGAGATTACATGACTAAGATAATGCTACAATGCAGAGAATGCAAAAAAGAGTATGAGGCTACTTTCAAGTATATCTGCGATGATTGCTTTGGGCCCTTAGACGTAAAGTATGACTTTCCCTCAATAAATAAGGAAACATTTGCAAACAGAGAACAAACTTACTGGCGGTACTTTGAAATGCTTCCAATTTTGGATAAATCAAATATAGTCAGCATTGATGCTGGTATGACTCCATTAACAAAGGCTGACCAGCTTGGAGATGCATTGGGCCTGACAAATCTTTACATAAAAAATGATTCAGTAAATCCAACATATTCATTCAAGGACAGGCCGGCTGGCATTGCAGTTTCAAAAGCAAAAGAATTTG
>Ga0209980_10000103_pt1 | contig 40373 bp, 44 predicted proteins | sample CR02metaG_FD_183611 | JGI IMG/M metagenome (GOLD analysis project Ga0209980, IMG submission 183611) | Deep subsurface microbial communities from Mariana Trench to uncover new lineages of life (NeLLi) - CR02 metaG (SPAdes) (version 2) | ecosystem: Environmental > Aquatic > Marine > Ocean trench...
TGGGATTTCAGACAATTTAATGAAGTGCCTTTCTGTTTCTCAGCCTTTTGCAAATCTTATAGTTCATGGCAAAAAAACAATCGAGCTTAGACGCTGGAACACCAATTTTAGAGGTGAGTTCCTAGTTCATGCTCCACTATCAATCAGGAAGGATGACTGCAAGAGGCTTAAAATCAACCAAAAAAATCTCGTTAGAGGTGCAATCATTGGAAAAGCCGAAATCTATGACGTAAAAAAATACAAATCAAAATCTGAAATAAAGCTAGATTCAAAAAAACATCTAGCTTCTAAAAAATTTCAGAATAACAAATACGGTTTCTTAATAAAAAACGCAAAACCATTTAGAATACCGATTCCTTGCAAAGGAAAACTTGGATTCTTTGATGTAAAGCTAAAAAAACCAAAAATCACATCAAAGGATCTCATTACAGATCTAATTGATGAAGAGTACAGATACCAATGGATAGGAAGACACTAAAAATTTCTAGAATCTTTATTTAGTATATATAAAGGGCCTTTTTAGATGAACAAGAAATGCCTCAAACAAAACCAATTGTTAGCGTTGAAAATGTTGTAGCATCAGCCTCGGTTGATCAAAAAATCGATCTAATCGATCTTACAAAGAAATTTCCAGATACTGAGTATCATCCCGAACAGTTCCCTGGTTTAGTATTTCGTTTAAAAACACCAAAAACAGCAACTCTAATCTTTAGAACAGGAAAAATGGTGTGTACTGGGGCAAAATCAGAAGAATTGGCAATAAAGGCAGTAAGAACTGTCGTTCAAAAACTCCGAAAAGGAGGAATCAAGATAAAAAAAGACGCAGTGATTGTAGTACAAAATATCGTAGCTGCAATCAACTTGGGCGGAAGAATCCACCTTGAACAAGCTGCAAGAACCTTGCCTCGAAGTATGTATGAACCAGAACAATTTCCAGGTCTAATACACAGAATGGTAGACCCAAAAACCGTGATCTTGCTTTTTGCCTCTGGAAAACTCGTCTGTACTGGAGCAAAAAAAGAGGCAGATGTTTTTCGTTCAGTACATAATTTGCATGCACTTTTAGAAGAAAAAAATCTAATGATCTACGACTAGATTAAAGCACGTAAAAGTTAACCTTTACCTTTTGAATCATTTGTTTTTAATGGATTCTTTGCAAGTTTGGTTGTACAATTACTTTAGTTTGCTTTTTCTCAATTACAGGTTTTGCAATTTTAGGCTTGTCACTTAGTTGTTTATTTAGCCAGCGTTTATGACATTGTGAACATACATCAAAATAAAAAACATACTCTTCTTGGTGTTGTACCTCTAGAATCCTATTATGACCTATAAACCAGCAAATGAATCTCATAGTCATATATTGAAATTTAGTTTTTTCTTAGCCCGTGTCTAAATTTTTTGTAAACTACGTAAACTTATTCGACAAAACTAAAACGTATAGTACGAATTATTCAATCGTATTAACCATAATTAGTTCAAACTAAAAATAGATGATTTTATAAGCACGGACAAAATCTCCTTCATTCCATGGGAGTTAGAACCAAAATTAGGAAAGGTTTGAAGAAAAAGGACAGATCCATTAATGATAAAGTTAGGATTTGTGTAGAATGTGGAAGTATTAGGGTAGTAATGAATGAAAAAAAGATTGAGTGTTTAGACTGTGGAATAAAAAGAATTTTCAAAAATCCACTTGTATTATCATCATTCAAGAAAGGAGACATGGTAAAGATTATTGATATAGAATATTCAAATACAGTTTACAAAATTAAAAAAATGAAAAAATCTGAAGATGGTACAACACTTTATCTATTAAAATCAGATGACAGCTCAATTTCGCTTTTGTATTACGAAAGTGAAGACTCTCACTTAGAAAAAGTCGACTAGTCTTAAATCCGAATGTTTGGATCCTCAGCTTTGAGCTTTTCCCAATCAGCTAAAAAGTTTTTCAAACCAATATCAGTTAGTTGATGCTTTAGCATCTTTGCAAGAACTTCTGCTGGAAGGGTTACAACATCTGCACCAATTTTTGCAGCTTCTACAACATGCATTGGATGTCTAATACTTGCAACTAAAATCTGAGTTTTAAAATTATAATTTGGGAATATCTGTTTAATTTCTCGAATCAAAAGCATTCCGTCCTTGCCAATATCATCTAGTCTGCCAATAAATGGACTAACGTACTTTGCACCAGCCTTTGCAGCCAAAATTGCTTGATTGGGAGAAAATATTAGAGTAATATTTACAGGAATTCCTTCAGCTGTTAGTGATTTGCATGCCTTTAGTCCATCTGCAGTCATTGGGCACTTTACCACAACATTGTCACCGTATTTTCGAAGTCTATGTGCCTCTTCAATCATTCCAGAGTATTCTGTACTGATTACCTCTAGACTAACGTCTCCTTTGATAATTCTACAAATTTCTTCCATAGTTTTTTGTGGGTCTCCACCTTCTTTTGATAACAATGATGGATTAGTAGTGATACCATCAAGCAGGCCCATATCATTGTACATTTTTATTGATTCCAGATTTGCAGTGTCTAGGAAAATTTTCATTGTTTTTGACTCCTAATCTCTTTTACTTTGTTTGCTATATTAATAGATGTTATTCCATGCTTTTCAAGCAAGAGTGAAATTTCTGCGTCTCTTGCAGATTCACCAAACATATCTTGCACACCAATTCTTTTTATTGGAACAGGATACTTTTCAGAAACTATTTCAGATACTGCAGAACCAAATCCTCCCATGATGTTGTGTTCTTCGCAGGTAACAATTCCTCCCGTTTCTCTTGCAGCTTTTTCTAAAAGTTCAGCATCAATTGGTTTAATTGAAAACATATCAATTACTTTACAAGAAATTCCTTCTTGTTTGAGAGAATCAGCAGCTTCTAAAGCTAATTTCACAGTAATACCACATGCAGCAATTGTACAGTCAGTACCATCTCGCAATGTAATACCTTTACCAACTTCAAATTCTTGTGATTCAGAATGAATCACTTGAGTTTTTAAACGAGTCATCCTCATGTAATATGGGCCGTATTTTTGTGACATTATCCAAGTTAATTTTGTTACAGCTGTTCCATCAGCTGGAATTAAAACTGTAACATTTGGAATTGTACGCATTATTGCAATATCTTCAATTTGTTGATGTGAACCACCATCAGCACCAACAGTAAGCCCTCCATGTGATACAACCAATTTTACATTTAGGCCTTTTTTTTCTCCTCTGCTTGGATAAGCAATTGCGTTTCTAATTTGATCCACACAGCGCCCTGGAAGAAATATTGCATAGGTACTTGCAAATGCTATTTTTCCTGCATATGCAAGACCGGCTGCCATTGTAACTAGATTAGCTTCGGCTATTCCAACATTGAAAAATCGATCTGGAAAATTTTTCCCAAAGCCTGCAGTCTTTAAAGAATCAGTAGTATCTGCTCCTAAAACCACAATGTTAGGATTTTCTTTTCCCAATTCGATCAAAGTTTTTCCGTATTCTGTTCGCATGTCGCTGAATTGTTCAGACTGGGTCAATTGTATCCTAGCTCCTTTGAAATTTGGATAAGTTGAGTCTTTTTTTCTCCAACTATATGCAAATCAATCCAATTTTTAACAAGATCAGTTCCCCCAAGATCATGTGCTTTTTGAATTAGAAATTTTCGTCTTGCACGCAAAATTGTGTTTCGAAATTCTCTTATGACGCCTCTTATGTCTTTTTGTCCGATAATTGCTCCTCCTCCAACAAACGCCCTTGCGCCATCCAAAAAGCATTGACCAGCATTTTCAAGATTAACACCGCCATCAGCCTCGATGTATCCATGAAAATTGTTTTCCTTTAATGTCAGAACAAGTTTTTGAGTTTTTTCATGGGTAGTTTCAATATATTTTTGACCAGATTTTCCAGGAACTACTGACATTACTATAAGCTGATCTAAATCTGCAACGAATTTTTTTGACCAATCAGGTAATTCGGTGTCAGGATTAATTGCAAGGCCAACACCAACTTGGTTTTGTCGTAATATATCATGAATTTCGCCAAAGCTTGATTCATCACAGACTTCTGCATGCACTGAAATGATATCACTTCCTGCTTCAACATAATTTCGTACATGTTTGACTGGTTCATTTATCATCAAATGTGCATCAAAGGGTATTACAGTCAATGGCCTGAGCTCCTTTATTTTATTGTGATCAAAAGTTGTGTTAGGAACAAACTGTCCATCCATTACATCAAGATGAACGTAATCAGCTCTTCCTTCCTTACATCTTATTACCTCTTTTTCAAGGTTTGACATGTCACCTGCAATAATGGATGGTGCAATCATAAATTGAGAATCTAGTTCTTCATCAATAATAGGTACAATTTCAGGTTTTGGTGCTTTTCCGTGCCATAGAGGATTGTCTTCCATATGTTCTACAGATTTGCCTTTGATTGTTCTAGCAATTATTATCGAAGGAACTCCCTTAACCTGAATTGCTTTAGTTATTGCATTATCAATTTGTTCAATTCTATGGCCATCAATTTCGTAAACATTCCATCCAAATGCTCTCCACTTGTCACCAATCTTCCATCTACTGGCATCTTTCCACATCTCAGAAAGATCATCTCCAACGAGTTCTTCATCAAGGGGCATTACTTTTTCTGTGTATGAGTCTTGTTGAATGAAATTTCGATCCATGATGACAGTCATGTTATCTACTTTGAATTTTGCAGCTGTCATTGCTGCTTCCCAAACTTGTCCTTCATTTGACTCACCATCACCAATTATTGTGAATATACGATAATTCTTTCCATCAATTTTTGCTGCTAGTGCATTACCGATAGAAAAAGAAAGTCCAAGTCCTAATGAACCGCCACAAAATTCAACACCTGGACATTTAAGATCAGGATGACCTTGTAATCTACTTCCAAATTTTCTTAAAGTTTCAATTTCAGATGGTTCAAAATATCCAGCTACTGCTAGATTTGAAAATAAACCAGGAGAGGCATGACCCTTTGATAGTATTAGTCGGTCTCTATCTTCCCATTGAGGATTTTTTGGATCATATTTTAGGAATTTGTATAAAATACAACCCAAAATTTCTGCCATTGAAAAGCTGCCTCCTGGATGGCCGGAAGCAGCTATAGTAGTTCCTTTGATTACTAGCTTGCGAGCTTTGAGAACATTCTTTTTAATTTGATAGTAATTCAGTCCCATCTCTAGCTACTTTCCCTTTGTATTTGAAATAAAAAGCTACTTCTAAAAGTAAATCCGATCAAACTCTAAAGTAGTAAAGGCTTTACATTTTTTTTCCAAATAAAAAAAGAGAAAAACCTATGTTAAGTACGCAAGTACGTCCAAACTTCTATTGAGGCTTGGTTTTAAAACCAAAATGTAATACAGGATTTGGTGTAAGACTTCTTATTGATTATTTGAATACTCTAAAAAACTAATAACCACGACTATTTCGGTCTGGTTTAGATATGTTAGGATTTCTAAAGCCATGCTTTTCCATCATGTGGTTAAGAAACCGAATATCATCAGAAAACTGTTGACCACAAACAACACAACTTGGCATATATCTAAACAATTTTCGTTTGGTTATAATTGTATTCAAAATTTAATGCCAGCACCACTGCTTCCCAAGGGCTCTCGCACCTTAGTAACACAGTAGCGACATTGGGTTTGACTTCCAGGTTCGGAAAGGGACTGGGTCGCACCCCAACGCTATGGCCGGCTTATAAATGCTAATTGCAATGTTATCTATTAATGTAACTCAAAATATGACTGATTTAATCAAATTGATAAGAAAAAGATATCATCTTTTAGATGAAATATAAATTAAAGAAAAAGCGCTATTGGTCATGACACATCGTGTTGCAGTATTAGATAAGGAGTTATGCCAGCCAAAAAAATGTGGTTTAGAATGCATAAAGTATTGTCCAATAAACAAGTCTGGTGCAGATTGTATCGTTTTAAATGAAGATATAAAAAAAGCGCAAATTGATGAAAATCTTTGCAATGGTTGTGGAATATGTGTAAAGGTTTGTCCATTTGATGCTATTACAATTGTAAATTTGGCAAGTGAGCTTGCTACAGATAAGGTTCACCAATATGGAATAAACTCTTTCAGATTATACAAACTTCCAACTCCTACAAAAGGAGCGGTGGTAGGCTTGCTTGGAAGAAACGGTATGGGAAAAAGTACTGTTATTAACATTTTGTCTGGAAATATAAAACCTAATTTGGGAAAATATGACGAGCCTCCTGATTGGGATGAAATTTTAAAATATTATAGTGGAACTGAACTAAAATCACATTTTGAGAATATTAAAGAAAACCAGATCAAGGTATCAATCAAACCACAACAGGTTTACAATGTTGCCGAAGCATTTGATGGCACTGCTAAAGAATTATTAGAAAAATTTGATGAGAGAGGAGTTTCACGTGAATTGATTACTGAATTAGGATTACAAAATTCTCTTGAAAATAATCTCAAAGAACTTAGTGGGGGGGAGTTACAAAGATTAGCTGTTGCAGTAGCTACTGCAAAAGAAGCTGATTTCTATTTTTTTGATGAATCGTCCTCTTACAATGATGTTTTTCAACGTACAAGTGTGGCTAGAGTGATTCATAGTTTAACCAAGATTGGAAAAAGTGTGATGGTAGTTGAACATGATCTTACTTTACTAGACTTTCTAAGTGATTACATTGATGTTCTATATGGAGTTTCTTCAGCATATGGAATTGTATCAAGTGTTTTATCCACAAAAGTTGGAATAAACGTTTTTTTGGATGGCTATCTTCCAAATGAAAATGTACGATTTAGAGATAAAAAATTCACTTTTGATGCTTCTTCATCAACCACAGAAAAGTTTCAACAAGGTGATGAAATAATATCTTATCCTTTATTAGAAAAAAAATATCCATCATTTTTTGTTTCCATAGAACCTGGAAAAATTCGCAAGGGGGAGGTTTTAGGAATTATGGGAGCAAATGCTCTTGGTAAAACTACAATGATGAAAATGATTGCAGGAGTAGAAAAACCAGATTCTGGAGAAATTGACAAGAAAGTAAAAATTGCTTACAAACCACAGTATCTTACTAACGACATTGATGTAGAAGTAATTTCAGTATTAGATAAGGCAAATGAAATACCGATTATGGGAAGTATTGAAGAAGAACAAATTGTTGAACCTCTTAAAATAAAAAAACTATACAACAAATCCGTCAAGAATCTTTCTGGTGGTGAGCTCCAAAAAGTTGCAGTAGCATCTTGTTTATTAAAAAAAGCAGATGTATATGCATTAGATGAACCTTCTGCATTTTTGGATGTAGAAGATAGAATTGCAATTGCAAAATTTATTCAAAAATTTGTACGCTCTTATGGTAAATCTGCAATAATAATTGATCATGACTTGCAATTAATGGATCTTGTCTCAGATTCTATGGTAATCTTTGAAGGTACATCTGGAATAGAAGGACATGCCACAGAACCATTATCAAAGTCAGTAGCCATGAATAAATTCCTAAAGTCATTAGGAATTACGTTTAGAAGAGACGAAAAATCTCTCAGGCCCAGAGTCAACAAAGGAACTAGTAGGTTAGATAAGCAACAAAAGGATTCTGGGAATTATTATTACAAAAACTGAAAAATTTTCAATAATTAACACAAGAGAAGATTAAATCACAAAAAAAAATCTCTTTGTTAAGTTAATTTTGGCTAAATTTCTTATAGTTCAATTATCTCTGGCTTTTTACCTATAATAAAAGGTAGATGTGTAAATTATAAGAATTGACTCGAATGCTAAAGAAAGCGCTTGAAAATATATTTTCACAAAAAGAAAGTGTTGAACTTTTCTCAGCATTTGATCAAATAGGAGAGATTATTATTGTTAGAATTCCTGATTCTCTGTTATCAAAGAAAAAAATTATTGGAGAAACTCTTCTTGAACAAGTAAAAACAGCACGTTCAATATTTTTTCAATCATCATCAGTTGCGGGAGATTTTAGGACAAGGGATTTAGAATTAATTGCAGGAGAAGACAATTCAGAAACTGAATACAGGGAATTTGGATGTAGATTTATTGTAGATGTAAAAAAAGCGTTTTTTTCTCCAAGGCTTTCAACTGAACGAGATAGAATATCAGATGTAATCAAAGAGGGAGAAACGGTAATCAACATGTTTGGTGGAATTGGTATGTTTTCAATTATTGCTGCTAAAAAGAAAAAATGTACCGTTTACAATATAGATATAAATCCAGATGCTGCAAAACTCTGCGAAAAAAATATCAAGCTAAACAAACTAGCTGGTAAAGTTTTTTCATTGAAAGGTGATGCCACTCTGATAATAAAAGAACAGCTTGAAAACAAAGGAGATCGGACACTTATGTTACTCCCAGAAAGATCTGATGAATTTTTAAGCTCAGCTATTAATGCTACAAAAAATGAAGGATTTATTCATTATTATTCACACATACATGCAGATAAAAAAACAGATGCTTCAAAACTTTCAGAAAAACATTTCTTGGAAATTACTCCTGTAAAATCAAAAATACTAAATTCTAAATTAGTTAGAGCCGTGGGCCCTAGATATTACCAAACTGTAGTAGACGTAAGAATCACAAAATAGAATTTGTTATTCATCATCATCAGAAATAATTGAAGATGGAGTAAATTTTGTGGTTGCCATCATATATCCAATCCAGGATATTATACCCAGAAATCCTCCAACTAGCATTAAAATTGATAATTGGAGTACGATTGGGCTCCATGAAGATAACATTAGAAGATATGCATAAACAAAAAATCCTACTATACATAAGACAAAAATCGTTATCCCTGTTGCCTTTCGTCTTGACATTGCGCTACAAGGTTTTCTGGACTTATTTATTTGAATCTAGATATGAAACTCAGTTGTCATCAAAAATGCGTCTTCGCCATCACGATAATATGACTTGTGCCTTTGTTTAATAATAAATCCAAGTTTTTCATATAATTTTACACCGCTAGTGTTACTACATCGTACTTCCAAATATAGCTCATCACATTTTTTTAATTTAGCTCCTTGAATTGCTTCATCTACAAGTGCTTTACCAATTCCTTTTTGGCGATGTTCATCAAGAACTGCTACAGAAACAATATGACCTTTTTTTACAAATCCTAATTTCTTAAAATTAGAAAAACCGAATTCGGTTTTGCACATAATATATCCCATTATTCTTCCCTTAATCTCAGCTACAAGAAAAGCTTCAGGCATCTCAGAAAGCAAACTTTCATAGAAATAATCTGAATAATGCTCAGGCAATGTTTTCATGTTTAATTCCATTACTGGAATAAGATCTCCTACCTCACATCGACGAATTACATAATCGCCCACTTGTCTAAGAATTACTTGCAATACCTTAGATCAACAACTAGCAATTATTTAATTTTGAGTATTTTTTAATCAAAATTGAGTAGATCGGACTATAATCTAAGCTAAAGTTAACCTACTGCAAAAATCTTGGAATCTTTTTTGCAATATGAGAAATTGAAACCTTTCCTGGTCCTGCAACTATTACTATCAAACATCCAGCAAGGATCATTAGGTCTAGTGCAAAGCCACCTTCACCAACTAGATTTGATGCTCCTTTTACATGGAATATGGCACCTAGCATAATGATAGATAAAATCGATGAAGAAATTCTTGACAAAACTCCAACGATTAGAAGAGTGCCACCAATTGTTTCAGCTAAAGCTAATGGAATCTGCAGCTCAACTGGTACTTCCATATTTGTTAGCATACCTGCAAAACCTGGATTAAATTTTCCTGATCCCTGAACAATGAAGATTACTCCAATAGCAGCTCTTATACCAAAATGTGTGATATCATGCAGTTTGTTTTCCAGAAATTTTGCTTCAGCCAACAACCGACTTCTTTTCTAGATGAATTTAATTCTAATGCTAAATGAAAATTTAGCTGGACTGTTTTATTTGGAATATGATGATTTCAACCGTAAAGCATTAAGAGGTGAAATTATTTGATTAACTGATATGAGCGAACCTACTCAAGAAGAAATAATCTCTGTTGTTTCGTCTATTTTTCAAGTAGGCAATATAGAATCTACTTTAGAGACAATTAAATTCAAAATTGAAGATATAGAAATCAAATCTAAATTTGTCTACCTTGCTCAAAAATTAGAAGAAAGGAATCTAGTGTGTAGACTACAAAAAACTCCAGAAGGATTGTACATTCTTGTAAATCGATTTCCTCCTAGAAAACAACGAAGATGGTTATCTTCATCATGGACACCAAGAGTACTTTTCTCAGTTGTGGTTATTCTAGTTATGATAGATGGGTACTATAGAACTGAAGCAACTAATTCAATAATCAATATTGGGGAACCAATTGAAATGGCTGGAATTTACACGTTATCTCTTCTAGGGATTTTAGGAATTCATGAAACGGGTCATCTCGTTGCTGCTAAATTACACAAACTAAAAACATCCTGGCCATACTTTATTCCAGGAATACCAGTTTATGGAATTCCAACATTTGGTGCTATTATTACTTCAAGAGGATTAACTGTTAATAGACATATTTTGTTTGATGTTGCTATTGCTGGTCCAATTGCTGGTTTAGTAATTACAGTCTTGGTTTCAATTTATGGATCTGCCACTGCTCCAGTGTTAGATGAAGATTTAGCTCAGGAATTGTTTGCAGAATCACGCCTTTTAGAATTCAATGAACCATTACTAATGAAAGCTACTTTAGCAATGTTTGGAAAAGGAGGTGATGATCAAGAAGTACTGCTGACTCCGGTTTTGTTTGCAGCGTGGCTTGGATTCTTTATAACATTTATTAATTTACTTCCTGCGTGGCAACTAGATGGGGGTCATATGGCCCGTGCACTTTTTGGTCAAAAGTGGCATAGAATAGCAACTTATGCAAGTATTGGAGTTCTTTTTTGGCCATTAAACTTGTGGTTTATGGCAATATTCATTTTGTTAATGAGTTCAAGAAATCCAGGTGCAATGCCACTAGATGATGTTTCTCCTATTCCCAAAAATAGAAAGATTATGTACGCAATAGTAATTGTTCTAGCAATTTTATGTGCACCTTTTCCAATAACAGGCTTAATTTAACAGTAAACGTGCACCATCAGAAACTACAGCAATTTTTTGTTTTATTCCTTGTGATTTTAATATATGATCCATCGCTTGTTTAATTCCGCCAAAGGAAATAATGTTTAGTTTTTTCAAATAAAATTCGGGTAAAATAGATACTATTCCCACCTGAAATCTTTTTTGTATTTCTGTCAGAAATAAAAGATCTTCCATGCCATTAACATATTTAGATGGTTTTTTCAATCTATCTAAACTCATTCTTCCTTCAATGAATTGTTGAATTGCTTCTGAAGCAATACCATTTGTACATTCTGCAAGCAGTATTGCTAAACCATTATCCTTGATTGCTTTATTACAGTTCCATAATGATGATAAAGATCTTCCTAAAGTGTCATTACTTGCGTCTTTTCCAGTACTAATCATCATTGTACGGTGTTTTTCTACATTTTTTTGAGCATGTGATAAGAATGGTTTTGAAATAGACATTGTAGAGGAGGGATGACCAACTGCTAAATCAACAACTCCTTGAGAGTTGGCAGCTATCTCAATTGAAACAATTTCAAAAGAATCCGTAAATTTTTGAGCAATTTTGATGTTCTCTGATTCTTGTCCTGGTATTGGAAGATTTTCTTTTCTTTTTTCATACGCAGAAAGCATGTCATCATTTCCAAATTTTTTTACTAGTCTTGTAGCTATTGTCTCAAAACCAAAAAGACCGTCAAATTCCATCTCACCAATAAAAACAAGGCTAGAGTTTTTGAGATCATTATTTCCAAATTCAGCAACTGGGCTTCCTTCTGGAAGACCTTCCTTTATCAAATTTAGGATTTTTTTATCGGCTAAAATTCTTGGTTTTTGAAGAGATTTTTGTTCACATTTATCATAAATTGTTTTAATTGTCTTTTTAACTGATTCAGAATTATTCAGTGCTACTAATTCAATTGGTTTTGAAATATCAATTTGTTCTAGTTTTTCAGCAATCTCAGAGTCATTAAGAAAGGGGCCTTTGGTCTCTAGTTGTTGATCAAGATTTTCTGCTCTAATATCAAGAACTACGTTTGTAGAGCCATAATTTAACCAGATTTCAGGCATGTATTTACCAAAATACAAACCAAAATAAATCTAGTTTAGTTAATTTTGATGTGGAATTTGTAAAAGATTTTGCAACCTTTTTGCATCAAAAAGAAGCCATAAAGTTTGGAGACTTTACTCTTTCAAGTGGAAAGAAAAGCTCATACTATGTTGATTTAAGATTAACTCCAAGTTATCCACATATTTTTCGTATGATGATAAAACAGCTTCAACAATTAATATCAGACAAGATAGGATTTGATAATTTCGATACTATAGCATCTATACCAACTGGTGGCTTAGTTGTTGCTTCAGCCTTAGCTTATGATTCTCTAAAACCTCTAATTTATGTAAGAAATAAACCAAAAGAATATGGAACTTCAAAAAACGTAGAGGGTCATACAAGCAATGGGATGACGGTGTTGATGATAGATGATGTGGCTACAACTGGTGGCTCTATGTTAAATGGAATTAAATTTCTTAAAGAAGAAGGTGTTGAAATAACTGATGCATTTGTAATTATTAATAGAATGGAAGGTGCAGATTCACAATTAAAATCACAAGGAGTAAAACTACATCAGTTAACGACAATTTTAGAAATTGCAACAGTGCTTCATAAAGCAAATTCAATATCTGATGATGTATTTGAGAAAGTCAAAAACCAAGTAAACTAAAATCATCCAAAATATTTAGGCAGCTCAGACAAATGCCTTCACATCATTTTTCAGATATAACTCTGATTCTTCATTGCAGCCAAATATTATACAGTTTGACTTGATTTAAAACTAATTGAAATTACTCAAAAAATTTCTCAACTAGAGGGTAAAAAGTGGGCCCGAAGGGCTTCGATCCCTTGGCTCACCGGTTATGAGCCGGTTACTCTACCAAGCTGAGTTACGGGCCCTCGAACAAACAGTTTAGATTCTCTTAATAAAATGTTATAGAGAGTTTAACAGTAAGCTTCGTAACAACTATCCAGCAATAGATTTTGTGCCGAAATTGATTTTTCTGCAATATCGATCATATTGTCATCTTGTGAAGAATTCTCAATAATATTTCTCCAAGATGCTGCATGACGAATATCAGCTTCAGTGTGTTGCCTAAAGTATTCCGTTGCCTCAGTATTAGTAATTCCATAAAATTCTGATAATCCGTCTAACTTTATTTGACTGATCTTCGGAATTTCTTTTTCAAAGGCATACATTGCACATGAACCGCCCTCATAGGAATTCATCAATGAAGAAAGGTTAGAAACTGCCTTCTTTGTTTTTTCAAGGCCCTGGTATTGGTCTAATTCCTTCTCAGTTACACCAAGTGCCCCTGCAAATTCAATCCAAAGTTTAATGTGCTGTATCTCTTCTTGTTGATTACCAGTTAGTTCACTTACAACAGTTTCTGGCGCACATTGGATAATAGGAGTCATAAATCCTGGTACTGCTTTAACTAGTTGAAAATATTCTTTTGAATAACCTGAGAGAGAATCTAAGGAAAGTTTTCCATCTGACCACATTTGATAAAATTTATGTTTTAACAAACTTTTTTCCTCGATTAGATCATCAATTCTTTTGATAAGAGAATTCATGTGTGATATCGTAGAACCCAGATAAAAAAATCTTTGCAAGTTCCAAAAGATTTTAAGGTAAAAAACATTGGATGCAATCGGGCTCCTGTGGTGTAGACCGGTCAAGCATACCGCCCTTTCAAGGCGGTGATCTCGGGTTCAAAATCTAGAAGATGAAAATCCCGACAGGAGCACCAACTATTAATATACAAACAAAAGACATTTCCTCAAGGGCTATTTTGAGCAGGAAAAATCTTGAGATAAATCCACTACTCGAAAATTATGGGATGTATATTAAAAAAATTAATTCTTCTTTGAATTCATTATTGGAGATATATTCAGAATCTGAGTTTATCGTTCCTTTAAGATATGCTATGGATGGGGGTAAACGAATTAGACCTATAATTCTGATATTAGCCACAGAAAGCATTAGCAAAGCCAATGAAGATGCATATGTTGCCTCATGTGCAGTTGAACTATTACACACAGAATCAGTTATTCATGATGACATAATTGATGATGAGACTCTGCGTAGACACAAGGATCCTTTCTACATCAAATATGGATATAACACAAGTATTCTAACAGGCGATTTTGTTTTAGGACTTATTCTAAACATTTCATCAAGACTAAACAATCCTAGAATAACAAGGGACTTGGCCACTACTGCAATGCTTATGAGTGAGGGAGAAATTATTGAGGGGCATTTGGAAGAAAGCGAGGATGTAACCTTTGATGATTATCTTAAAGTAATTGAATACAAAACAGCAACTGCTTTTGAGACTGCTGCAAGGCTTGGTGCAATTATTGCTGGTGGAACAGAAGAACAAATTGAGACCTTGTCAGAATATGGAAAAAATATTGGGATATCTTATCAAATTCAGGATGATCTTCATGATTGGAAAAATGAAGATAAATTGTTTAATCTTTTAATTAAAAAAAGTACTGATCCTCGTGATGTATTCAATAAAATGGAAGAATTACTAAAAAATTATTCTGAAAAAGCAAAGTATGGTTTAAGAAAAATTCCAGAAAATGATGCAAAATCTCATTTAGAAAATTTAATCAAGTTTACTATGTTTAAGGCGAAATTACCGTACTAATTATTGGAACTGCGCTTTCTGTAAACTGCAATATTGGTTCAGGATAAACTCCAATTCCAACAATGAAAATAATTGAAAATATCATAACTGCAATTACTGATTTTGGTTCCTTTACTCGTTTTTCATTCTCTCCTTCAAAGTACATTTTTCGTATAATCCAAGCATAGTAAGCTAATGATAAAGCACTGTTTAGAACTCCAGCTACGGCAAGCCATGGTGCCCAGGAGACAACTGCTCCAGCATCAAGTGCTGCACCAAATAAGACCAGTTTGCTCCAAAATCCATTTAACGGAGGCACACCTGCAAGTGCAAGAAGACAAACTACAAGACCTAAAGAAGTAATTGGCATTTTTCTTCCAAGACCCTTTAGCTTATCCAAGTTAGTAACTGCCAATGTCGTAACTATTCCGGCTACTGCAATGAATGCCGCCCCTTTCATTACTGCATGATTGAGAACATGGAAAAGAGAACCTTGAATTCCTAGAGAAGAAAATGGTGCAATTGAAAGTCCGATGAGGATGTAGCCAGCATGTCCAATACTAGAATATGCAAGCATTCTTGCCAAATTCTTTTGCATTATAGCAGCTATATTTCCAACGGTCATGGTCATAACAGCAATTACACCTAGAGCGAATGTCCAATCCAAGTTAAGAGCAACTGTTCCCATTACAATTACCCTAAGTGCAGCAGCAAATCCGGCCTTCTTTGTTCCTGCAGCTAATAGCGCAGCTATAGTTGGTGGTGAACCCTCGTATGCATCTGGTAACCACATATGAAATGGAACAAGTCCCATCTTGAATCCAAATCCTGCGATAAACATTGCTACTGCTAACAATGCAAGTGGAACCATATTGGACTCTAGGGTTGAAAATCCTTGAATTACTTCACCAATGTTAGTGGAACCTGTAAGTCCGTAAGCAATTGATATTCCGTAAATGATTATTGCAGAAGCTAATGCTCCAAACAAAAAGTATTTCAGAGCAGCCTCATTTGAAGATGGGTCTTTTTTTATAAATCCTGCAAGAATGTAGGTTGGAATGCTCATTAGTTCCCAAGCAACAAACAGCATTATCAGGTCTGTAGAATAAGCTACAAGAACCATTCCAATTGCAGACAATAAAATTAATGAAAAGTAAACTGCAGAGTGTGGTTGCTTTCGCATATAATTGAAAGATCCAACAGTAGTCAGTATTGCGACTAATAACATTGCTATAGCAAATAATCCACCAAAGGTATCATCAGCAAGTACGTCTTGGGAAAAAATTGCTCCTTTTGTTACATTACCACTTAAAATCTCAAAGATAACATATCCTATAGAAACAATCAGAGCAGCAAAAGCAATTGCACCATAAAACGATGATGAACCTTGTTCTTTTCTTACAATGCTAATGATTGGAATCGCTAGTCCTATCGTTCCAAGTATTGCGATTAAAATTATTGGAGTTGATGTTACCTCAATCATTTACCAACACCTCAAATCAATAATATCAGGACTACGAAGAGAAGTCCTGCTCCAAATACGAAAAGATATGATTGAGCCACACCTGTTTGAGTTTTCTGAACTACTTTGGCACTCCAACCCACAGCTCGCTCTAAACCCACATTCATTCCCATATCAATAACTGTTCTCTCAAAATATCGCCATACTCCGCGAGCAAGCCAAAGTGGTGCCACAACAAAGACCCAGTAAATTATTGCGTTAAGATAATATCTATTCAAGATAACCTTGTGTAAGGAATAAAAGAACAAATTGGAATTAACAAATTTGACAGGATCAACCCAGCGGGCAATATAGAATATGTATCCCAACCCAAATCCAACAGCAAAGGCAATCAACGAAGAACCTAATGCGATAGGATTAAGTCCTGATAGAAATCCTGGTAATTGTGATTCTTCTACTCCTTGAAGGACTGAGCGTATACCAAATGAATTTTCAAGATATTCAGTAAACAATTCATGAATTCCATTTTCTGCGGATAATCCAACTATTCCAATTCCAATTGTGAGCACTGCAAGAATTCCGTATGGTATCCACATTGATTTTGGTGCTTCATGTATGTGATGTCCTTCACTCTCCATTTTTTTAATATGTTGACTTTTTTCGCCAAAGAATACCATTCCAAGCATTCTGGTAGTATAAAATGCAGTAATCACTGCAGTCAAGACAGCAATCATAAAGATTGGAAGTGCCCATGTATTTCCAGATTCATAAACAGCTGCAAAGATTGCATCCTTACTCCAGAAACCTGTTGTAATAAATGGTGCTCCCATAAGACCAAGACCTGCTGCCCACATGAAGGCATAGGTTTTCCGCATGTGTTTTCGCAGTCCTCCCATGTCAGTCATAAATCTGGAACCAACTGCATGCAACAACGAACCTGCAGCCATAAACAAAGATGCTTTAAACATTGCATGGGAAATTAAATGGTAAAATCCTGCAGTGTATCCATCAACGAATTGTTGGGATAGTCCGGCAATACCAAGTGCCATCATCATGTAACCAATTTGCGAACCTGTTGAATATGCAAGCACCTTCTTAATTTCTGGATTTACCATTCCTTGAGTTGCAAGTAAAATTGCTGTTATTGCACCAACCCAAGCTATTATTTCAAAGAATTGATCTATTAAGATTCCTGCAGCAGCAAGCGTAAAAAATAATGGTCCTAATCTAGCTACTAAAAATACACCAGCCTTTACCATTGTTGCTGCGTGGATTAGGGCAGAAACTGCAGAGGGTCCAGTCATAGCCTCAAGAAGCCATTCGTTTAGAGGAAATTGTGCTGATTTTCCTATAGCCCCACCAAATAGCAAAACAGCAGCTGGAATCAACAGGCCTTCGGCCGACATTGTTGTGGCCCAAGCAGTATCGGCTACGAGTTCTTTGAAGCCAAAGGTTCCAGCATATGCAAAAATCAAAAACATTCCGGCTAGCATCATGACGTCACCTACCTTTGTCATGATGAATGCCTTCATGCCTGCATGAGTTGGTGAATAGTATTCCATTAGTCCAAGAGCAGAATAGCCTTTTCTTCCAACATGATGCTGTGCTTTATCACGATACCAGAAACTAATCAATGCATACGATGCAAGGCCAACACCTTCCCAACCAAAGAATAACTGAAGTAAATTATCTGAGAGTACAATAAGTTGCATAGAGCCAATAAAGAACATCATCCAAAACCAAAATCGTACAATATCCTTGTCACCTTTCATGTAACCGGTACTGTACACCATAATGAGAAAAGAAATCCAACCCACAACGTTTGCCATTAGTATTGCAAGAGGATCAGCTAATACTCCTGCTTTCAGACCAATGGATGATATCCAAGAAACCTGATCATGAATTTCTTGTCCCTCTAATGCTTCTGGCAGAAGCATAGCAGCTGAAAGAGCACTTGCAAGAGCCAAGCCAACAGCAACGTAACCAGTTGCTTTCTTGGATCCTTTTCCAACTGCTGGAATAATTAAAGCTGCAATGAAGGGAAGAATCCAAATAGCCCATGCAGTGGGTGCTGCAGCTTCAAATCCCAAAAATTCAGTTGCCATTTACTATGCCCCCAACACTCCACTCATGTATGGAATAATTTTGTCAAAGAAAATGTCTGGATAAATTCCCAATACTATTGTAAAGCCTGCAAGTACCATCATTGGAGTAAGCATATACCAACTTGCTTCCTTTACGTTGGCAAGATTTTCTGGAAGTTTACCAAAGAAAATTCGCTTGAGCATCCACAGAATGTATGCCATTGTAAGAACCGTTGCAACTAAACCAAGACCAAATGTTACTGCTCGAAGGGTTGAACCTTCTTCAAGAGCAGTTTCTAAGGCTCCATAGAACAATGTCCATTCTCCCATGAATCCGCTTGTTGGGGGAACACCCATTATGGTAAGTGCACCTATTACTGCACATACTGCGGTTATCGGCAGCTTACCTGCCAAACCTCCTAATTGTGAAATTTTTCTAGTTCCAACATTGAGAATAAGAACTCCGGCCATCATGAAGAGGATACCCTTTCCGAGGGCGTGACTAACATACATCATTTCTGCACCTGCAAGTCCTAAAACAGAAACCGAGCCGATTCCAAAGAGCAGGTAACCCATTTGGCTTATACTTGAGTAAGCAAAGAGACGCTTGATATCGTCTTGCATCAGTGCCATAGCTCCACCATAAATCATTGTAGCAAGTCCCCACACATGCAACCAAATCGCTAGAGTTTCGTATTGCATTGGCAAAAATTCTATAATTAATCTAAAGAGTCCATAAGCACCAATTCCGATCATGGCAGGAGATAACAGTGCGCTAATAGGAGTTGGGGCAGCGGCGTGTGCATATGGCAACCAAATATGGAAGATAAAGGCCGCAAGTTTCACCCCCAGTCCGATCATTATTGCAATAGCAGCTAACAGTGCAAGATCAGGTGGAATTTCAGATTCATTAATGTCCGCAAAGTCAAAGCTTCCTACGCTGAGACCAATTGTCAAAAAACCCAATAGTAAAATTACTGCGCCAACATGGGTCCAGAAAAAGAACAATAATGCAATTCTTCGTCTAGGTCCGAAACCCCAAAACGCAATCATGAAGAAGGCAGGAATGAGCATTACCTCAAAGAATACATAGAATTCAATCAGGTTTGTTGCAAGTACTGTTCCAAGCATTCCCATTGCAAAGACTAGGAATAATGCAAAGTAGATACCTGATTGAGTATTCACATATTTGATAAGAGCTGATGATTCAACCAGTTCAGTGGTTTGAGCTGAGCCGGGGTTACTTGTTTCTTTATGTAATGCATTGAAGTTTTCTTTGAAAAGATGAACCATATATGGTCTTGAGTACAATGCAAGAATTGTGGATAATACGTAAATGATTATGGCAAAGGGAGATGCTAAACCATCAAGTAAGAATCCAAATTCGCCAAATAATTCAGTCCAAGGATAATGTTCTTCATAGGTTCCAGAAATTGCAGCGATAATTATTAGAATAGTGCAATAGAGAAGAAGACCAAAGGTAAACCAAGTAGCAGCATTAGGACCTGATTTTTTTCCTAAAATGTACGCGACTGGTGAGAGTAACAGAGGCAGGAAGACTGCCTGCAATAATGCATATTCCATTAGCCTCTAAGGCTCCTAAAGTCGGCAATGTCGATGTTTTGGTACATTCTATAAGCTACTATTATCAAAGCAAGACCAACTGCAACTTCTGCTGCTGCTATGGCAATAGAAAATAATGCCAAAGTTTGTCCAGCACTATTTGGAATGAATCTGGCAAATGCTACAAGATTTAGATTTGCAGCATTGATTATTATTTCGATTGCAAACAGCATACGAATAGCGTTTCGTTTTACAGATAAACCGTAAATACCAATTCCCAATAATGCTACAGAAACAAGAACAAAATCAATTAGCTCGTTGCTCATCTTCCACATCCTCCCTTCTTGCTAAAACAAGTGCGCCTGTTACTGCACCTGCCAAGATAAGTGCCATAACAATCAATGCAGGCCAATAATATGTTAGAAAGTCTTTACCAATTTCTCTATAATCAATAGCAGGTTCATCTGTAACAAATGATTTTAATCCAGAATCAATAATTATTGCACCTATGCTGACAATAAATATCAGCATTAAACCAATTCCTGCCCACTTTCTTTTTGGATCTTCGATTTTCGTGAAGATCAATTCTCTTTTTACCAACATAACTGTAAATAGAATTAATACAGCTATGGATCCAACATATACGGCAATTTGAAACATTGCTACAAATGGCGAGTCCAATAGTAAGAAAAAGCCTGCAACACCAGCAAGCATTGCCATCAGTGCAATAGAACCATAAATTAAGGAACGAAGCTCAAGAGCAAAGATTGCAGAACCAATTGTTAAAACAGAAAATGCTAAAAAAACTGCATCAGCCATGTGTTGCCCCGCGATCACCAATTATGATTTCAACATCTTGTTGAACATCTGGTTTGACTTGCAGTTGGGCTGGAGTGTAAATTAATGCCTCCTTAGAAAATGAAGATAATTCATAATCATTTGTCATGTATAATGCATAGAAAGGACATGCATCAACACAAAGTCCACAAAATACACATTTACCATAATCTATTTGTGGCATTATTGCTTTTTTGTTATGTTTCCATTCTTCAGGTACCTTGACCATACCAATTGCTTCAGCAACACCCTCACAAGCAATTGCACATAGTTGACATCCTGTACATTTATCGTGAAAGAGCATGTGGCGTCCTTTGTAACCAGCTATTCCTACGCCAGTAGTCGGATCAAATTGGTAACCGTCTCCTACAAACTTTAGTTTTTGTTCGGGATATCGTAAAGTAAATCGTTTAACTGCCAAGTGTTTGATGCCAGAGTTTAATGCTCTAATTATTCCTGAAGCTGTACCCATTAGAAAATTACCCCTGGTTCCAATATTCCGGAATACAGCACGCCCAAAGCAATAAAAATGTTAACGAATGCCAAACCAATTAGTTTGTACCAACCAATTTGCAAAAGAAGATCTATACGGACTCTTGGAAATACACCTCTTGGAATTAGAATGAAAAAGATCACACCTACTGTCTTTAGAACAAACCAAATTACCCCATTAATTAATTCAGCATTAAGAGTCCTCTCTACAAATTTCTCAGAACCTGGAAGATCAATTGCTATTGGACCCACTTCTATTCCGCTCAAAATTTCTGGAGGAGTTGATGGGATCAATAAGGGACCGGTCCATCCTCCAAGGAACAGTACAACAAATAACCCTGCAAATGCATAAAGCTTCAAATAAGAACCAAGTTGGACTAGACCGTACATCATACCAGAAAATTCTGTTAACCAACCTGCAACAATTTCACTTTCGGCTTCAGGTAAATCAAATGGAATTCTTTCAAGTTCAGCTAACATACTAATGAAAAATACTATAGCTCCCACGGGCAAAAATATTATCCATGGAAAGCTTGCTTGACTTTCTACAATTTCAGATAAATTCAATGTTCCACTTAAAATTACGACTCCTAGTAATGATAGTATTAGTGGGATTTCAAAGGAAACCATTTGATAAAGCGCACGGATTCCACCAATGAATGGAAATTTACTGTTAGCAGACCATGCAGATAAAATAGTAATTATTGGAAAAAAACCAACAACAGCAAACACTGCAAGTAAACCAACATCAACATCGGCAACCACCCAACCAGGTGCTACAGGTATTAGTGCAACAAACGCAGCTGCAGTTCCAATAAATAGAACGGGTGCTGCCCAGAAAATTGGTTTGTCTGCCTTTGCCGGAATAATAATTTCTTTTGAGATAAGTTTCAAGCCATCACCCATTAATTGTAGAATTCCTTCTATCTTACCACAGTAAAATGGACCAACTCTAAGCTGCATCTTTGCAAGTAATTTTCGTTCCGCAAAAATTGTCCCAGTAGCAATTAAAACTGCAAACCCAAATCCGGGAAATACTGCCATTCTAAAAAAATCAGTATTCATGAAGGAGTCTATTAGAGGCATTGCCAATTCGGGATGAAAAAGCATTGTAAAGGCCAAAAATGGTGTTAGAAGCTCACCCTCTAACACAGGCAATTCAATGTAGAAAAGAACTATCATTATTATAGGAATGCCAATTAATGTAAGCAGTACTATAATCCAAAAGACATCGTTTAGAACACCCTTTAGTAAATATGCAAGTCGAAATTTTGGGGCAATAACTGACATTATCTATCTGCCTCCACTGGCCAGTAGTTAAGACTCCAATAAACTGCTGGCATGTTTCCTAATTTTTCACCTTTCAGCAAATATGGCAAGCAGATAAGGTTCCTAAATGAACCAACGCTTAGTTTTAAACGGTAAGGTTCTGGTTTGCTTCTGGAAACGATATATACTCCAAGAGAACCACGTCCTGATTCAACTCTCTTGTAGACTTCATCGTCACCGCCTTTTGGATTTGGTTTGAGTTTAACTCTTACAGAACCTGACTTTGGCATCTTTTCCAAAGCTTGTTTAATAATGTTACAACTCTCAAGCATGTCAAGCCATGGAATTTTGGAACGATCGTATGAATCTCCATTCTTTAGAACATTTGTGTGAACATCAAGTTCTTCGTATGCATCATACGGTTCCTTAGTTCTTACATCAAAGTCAACACCACTTGCACGTAATACCGAACCAGTAGTTCCTAGTCTTATTGCATCTTCTCGTGAAAGTACTCCTGTATCCTTAGTTCGTGAAATTAGGATTGGGTTATCGTAAAAAATATCTGCGTATGCTTTAAGACGTTTTTCAAGATAATTAAGCTGTCTTATACAGACATCTTCAAAGTTTGCTGGAAGATCGTTTCGAACTCCACCAGGAACAAAATAGGAGTGTGTTACCCTTGCACCAGTAAGTTTGTCTAAAAGATCTATTGCTAATTCTCTGTCTCCTGCAGGCCACATGAACATGGTAGAGTGTCCCAAAAAAATTCCGTAGATTGCTAACCAGTACAGAGTATAGCTCAATCGGTTTAATTCCGAAGCTATTGCTCTAACATATTTTGCACGTTCCGGCACTTCAATTCCTACAAGTTCTTCGACACCCAAGACGTATGGATAGAGTATATTGCATGAGTCATGAATTACTGGCCTTTCAAGATGGGGAATATTCAAAATGTAGTTTCTATACTCTGCCATTTTTTCTTCTCCACGGTGTACATATCCAGGATCTGGATCACATGCTACGATATAGTCTCCATCGACTTGAACTATGAGTCTCATATGTCCTGAACCTGGATGTTGTGGGCCAATATTGAGAGTCATAATTCTTTCATCGACTTTTTCTAATTGAAGTCCTGGAGGTATTTTTACTGACATTATTATCTACCCTTTATTCTAAAGTCTTTTCTCATAGGAGGTATGTCTGCCCAGTCCTCAGGTAGCAATAATCTCCTATTATCTGGATGACCTTCAAAGTAAACTCCTAACATTTCAAAACATTCTCTTTCATGAAATTCTACGCTGTAAAAAATCTCTCTAAGGCTTTGTAGTTTAGTTGAATCCTTTCCAGGATTAGGAGTATCTTCCCTAGGAACGCGTGTTGCTAAGGAAAGTATCTGTTTATTGAGTTGGGGATCAGTGTAAGAACCTAAATGGTAAACAACTTCAATTTCTTTCTCATTAGGGAAATCTACTCCGGTAACAGATTCAGCATGATCAAAGTGTAGTTCGTCTCGAATAAATGTTGCAACATCTATAATTTTTTCTTTTTTAACATTAATTCTTACTCGATTTGGTTTTACAAATGAGATTTCTGTATCAGCACCAAACTTTGTGACAATTTTATCTGAAAGATCTTTTTCAAATTTTGGAAGCTCGGGTTCTTTTTTTGCAGGAGCAGTTTGTGTTTGAGTAACAGGTTTGGTTTTACTTTCTTCAGAACTCATTCATTTCCTACCTAGCCTTCATATTCTTAATTTTCTCCTGAAGGAGAATACATCCTTGTATAAGAGTTTCAGGTCTAGGGGGACAACCTGGAACATACACATCTACTGGAAGAATACCATCAATACCTGGAAGAACATTGTACGAATCAAAGTACAATCCACCAGTTATTGCACAAGCGCCCATGGCAATGACAAATTTTGGTTCTGGCATTTGATCATATACCAAACGAAGTCGTGGAGCCATTTTTCGTGTAATAGTTCCTTGAACAACAACTAGATCACACTGTCGTAGTGATCCAAATGCTTCTATGATACCGAACCTTTCAACGTCGTAACGTGGGCTAGAAGCAGCACCAAATTCAATGCTACAACAAGCTGTTTCTATGTGTACAGGCCAAAGAGACCACAGTCTACCCCAATTAATGGCGTAGCCTAATGGTTTATCAATTGCTTTAACTAGAATGTCTCCTAACTTTCCTAGAAATGCGTTGGCAGTTTGAGGAGTTACCGCTAGTTCTAGTTCTTTTAGCAATTTAGTCCCTTACCTCCATTAAGATTGAACTTGTATTTACCGTTACCATATATCTCGCCTATTTGATTGATAAAGTGCAAAAGCCATAGCTGCAAACATTATTCCCAAAAATGCCATAATAGGAAGGGTTGCTGTTTTCTCCAAGCTCATAATGCTACTTCCCCATGCATAAAGAAAAATTGCTATGACATCAAACACTACAAACATCAAAACGAACGGATAATATTGCATCATAAAATGGGTTCTTCCAGCCCCCGATGGGACTTGACCACATTCCATTGGTAAGAATTTCACTGGATTATTTCGTTTTCTTGGAGATATCATTCTAGATATTAAAAGAGCCGGTGCAGTTACTGCCATTGCAAAACCAAACATCACCAACACCTGGCTATAGCTACTAAAAGCTTCTCCCACCAAAGTAGCTTTGAAACCCTTCCGAAGATATAAAAAGTTATGCACTTTTTTTTTCGATCAAAGGTTTCTGAAAGAAAATTTGCAAAGTTCTTAATATGACAAAATTCAAAATGTATTACATGGTATTGAATATCGGAGATAAAGCTCCCGACTTTGAATTAGTAGATACTGAGTTAAAAATGAGAAAACTAGAAGAATTCAAAGGGAAGAAGATCATCCTATCATTTTTTGTAGCTGCAAGCTCTCCAGTATGCACTACGGAAATGTGTAGCTTCCGTGATTCATGGGATGAAATTTCAAAACTTGGAGCACAAGTGATTGCCATAAGTAATGACGGACCATTTGCGAACAAAGCTTTTGCAGAAAAACATAATCTAAATTTTCCAATACTTGGAGATTATAAAAGCAAAACAATTAGAGATTACGATATATTGATGCCACATCTTTTACATATTAAAGATTATGATGCAGCAAAACGTTCAATCTTTATCATTAATGAAGATGGAACTGTTGGCTACAAATGGGTTTCAGATGATCCATTAGTAGAACCAAACTATGAGGAAATCAAAAACTTTCTTAACAAAGGAAATTAATTTTTTATTCTACTTCTGCAATGACATCATTTTTTGCAACGGTGCCACCTTCCTTGATCTTTATTGATTTTATTTTTCCATCTTTGTGAGCTTTAACAGTTACCTGCATTTTCATAGATTCTAAAACACATACAGCTTCACCTTTCTTTATGCTAGCTCCCTCTTGTACTGCAATTGAAACAACTTTGCCAGGTATTTGACTTTTAAGAGCGATTTCAGAACCTTCTGGTCCTCCACCGCCAGTATTTTTGTAAACAATTTCATCTAAATTTGCACGAAGATTAAGAGTGATAGGAATCCCATTAACTATCAGATTCATCTTTGATGTGCCACTTTCGAGATACTTTACTTTCTGATATTTTTGGTCTAAAATAAATTCAATTCCTCGAGAATCCATATTAAGAATTTTTAAATTTTGTTCTATGTCGTTTAATTTAATAACATAATCATTATTTCCAAGATTTTCTACGATTTCTCCGTTGAATATTCCTTCAATATCTTCTATTTTACATTCCATGTATAATTCAATCCAGTTGACTCTTCCAACGTGTATTATCTTCCATTGATGATTTTACTCTGCTTTTGAAATATTCTGAATGAATAACAGCAGCTGCAATTGCTGCTTCTTTGTTTGCTTTTTTATCAGATTTAATATCTGCAGATAGTTTATCTAATATTCCGTATCGTTTTAAAAAGTCAGTAGAAAGATCACCATTTTTGTATTCCTCTGTATTCAAAATTGTTTTGTAAAGTGGAATAGATGTTTCTACTCCTTGAATGTAAAAGTCATTAAGGGCACCAAGCATCCTTAGTCTGGATTCTTCAAATGTTTGTCCCCATGTACAAAGTTTTGCCATCAGAGAATCATAGAATGACGAAACGGTACAACCTGGATACAGATACGTATCACAACGAACTCCTGGTCCAGAGGGAATTGTAACATCAGGTACTGGTCCTGTTGATGGGGCAAAGTCCAAAAAAGTGTCTTCAGCATTGATTCTACATTCAATAGCATATCCATTCATTTTTAGATCCTTTTGTTTGAATGGAATTGGTTCACCATTTGCAATATCTATTTGTAATTTTACAAGATCTAATCCACTAACAAGTTCTGTTATTGGGTGTTCTACTTGAAGCCTTGCATTAATTTCTATGAAATAAAATTCCTCCTCATCTGTCCTAAGAAATTCGACGGTGCCAAGATTAATGTAATCAACTGCTTTGGCCGCCTTTACAACTATTTCTCCAATTCTATCTCTTGTTTCCTGATCAACAACTGGCGATGGGGTTTGTTCGATAAGTTTTTGGTTTCTTCTTTGTATTGAACATTCTCTTTCAAAAATGTGAACTGTGTTACCGTGAGTGTCTCGTGCCATTTGATACTCAATATGTCGTATTTTTTCTAGAAATTTTTCTACAAGTATTGCAGATTTACCAAAAGCTGCCATTGATTCACCTATAGCAGAGTCATAATTTTCTTTAAGCTCTTTATCATTATGAACAAGTCTTATTCCTCGTCCACCACCACCAAATACCGATTTTAGAAGTACTGGGTATTTGATTTCATTAGCGATTGACATAGCTTCATCTGCATCTTTTACAAGATCTGGACTTCCTGGCACCGTTGGAACTTTAGCCTTTAACATAACTTCTTTGCATTGCATTTTGTCACCACAAAGTTCCATCGAGTCTGCAGTTGTTCCAATAAAATTAATTTTGTTTTTCTCACAAGACCTTGCAAAGTCAGGATTTTCTGAAAGAAAACCATAACCTGGATGAACAGCATCTGCTCCAGATGCCAATATTGTTTCCAAGATTTTTTCTTGGTTTAGATAACTTTTTGCTGGGGTACCTTCACCAATGTGATAAGAATCGGTTGCTTGTTTAACATGAAGTGAATTGTAATCTTCATCAGAATAAACTGCAACTGTTTTGAGTCCAAGAGCTTTACATGTTCTAATTACACGTATAGCAATTTCACCTCGGTTTGCTATCAGAACCTTTTCTATCATTATTCTCACAGATTGATGTTACCGTGTTTACGAGGAAGTTGTTTTTCACGTTTATTTGCAAGCATCTCAAGTGCTTTAATCAACATTGGTCTTGTTTCAGCAGGATCAATGACGGTATCAACTGTTCCAAGAGATGCTGCTACATATGGATTTTCAAATTTTTCTGTAAAGTCATCCATAAGCTCTTTCTTTAGGGATTCTGGATCTTTGGCTTTAGATAATTCCTTTCTATTCATAATTTTGACAGCAGCTTCACTACCAAGCACTGCAATTCTGGCAGTAGGCCAAGCATAGTTTATGTCAGTTCTGAGGTATTTACTAGCCATTGCAATGTATGCACCACCATATGCTTTACCGATTACAAGAGTTATTTTTGGAACTGTTGCTTCACAATAAGAAAAGAGCAGTTTACTTCCGTGTCTAATGATTCCATTATGTTCTTGATTTGATCCAGGCATGTATCCAGGAGTATCAACTAATGTGATTAATGGAATGCTAAATGCATCACAGAATCTAATGAATCTTGCTGCCTTGTTTGATGAATCAATGTCAAGTGCTCCAGCAAGACTAAGTGGTTGGTTTGCAACAATACCAACTACTTTTCCATTTAACCGTGCATATCCTATAATTATATTTGGAGCAAATAATTCATGGACCTCAAAAAATTCATGATTGTCAACAACAGAAAGAATGATTTCTTTCATGTCATAAGGTTGAAGTGCATTTTCAGGAATTATGTTTATTAGATTGTGATCTAATCTATTTGGGTCATCATCATTTTTTAAGGTTGGTGGCTCTTGTGAATTGTTTTGTGGAAGATATGAGAGGAGTTTTTTGATGCAATCCATACATTCGAATTCATTTTTGACAACAAAGTGTGTTACACCACTTTTTGTTCCATGAGCCATAGCTCCACCTAAATCCTCAAATGAAATTTCTTCTCCAAGAACTGTTTTTACAACATCTGGACCTGTGACAAACATTGTTCCTACCTTATCAACCATAATTACAAAGTCAGTCATAGCTGGAGAATATACTGCTCCACCAGCAGAAGGTCCAACGCTAGCAGTAATTTGTGGAATAACACCTGAGGCTAATTCATTGTGATAGAAAATATCGGCAAATCCGTCTAAGCTCAGTATTCCTTCTTGAATTCTTGCACCACCTGAATCCATAATACCTATTACCGGACAACCAACTCGCACTGCGTGATCCATAAGTTTTGTAATTTTTTTAGCACCCATCTGACTCAGGGTTCCACCTAAAATAGTAAAATCATAAGCAAAAACTATAACCTTTCTACTATTGATTGTTCCATAACCACCAACTACGCCATCACCCAAGAACTTTTTTTTCTGCATATCATATTCGTGGTAATGATGAGTAGTCATAGCATCAACTTCGGTGAAGCTGCCCTCGTCTAAAAGTAAATCAATTCGTTCTCTGGCAGTTAATTTCCCTTTTTCGTGTTGAGCTAAAATTTTATCTTGTCCACCACCCTGACTTGCTGTTTTATTTTTTTTTAAAAATTTACCAATTTTATCAGAATGCATGCCCGGAGATCTGAATCATGCTTTAACATATATTAATTTAGTTAGAAATTATTTTTTGAGATAAATTTCAGCCTTTGCTAAGCTAAATTTAGATATTTATTAATGGAAACTTCTTTTTCGTAGAATTTTGATAAGATTCAAATGAATTTGTTTTCTCAAGACAGTTTTTACAAATGCATAGCTGTGAAACAAGGTTTAGATCACAATCAGATGAAAATTCGCATTTGGGACATCCAGCACGATTCCCACATACAATACATTTTAGTTCCTTAACTTCCCCACATTTTTCATGTTTTACTCCCTCTCCTTTAGCCCAAAGACCAATTTCATTTACTTCTAATTTCTTATTACAAACTATGCATTTACCAGGAAATTTCATCGAAATTTTACGCCAGCTCATTTCAATAATTTCATCTCTTTTTCCAAAATATCTTCAAAAGATTCTTCAAGTTCTAATTCTAAACTTTTGTTCTTCATACATAACAAAATGTATGGGAAATAAAAGGTTGAAAAAGTACTTTTTGAAATGTGCATTTTTTTAGCCATGATAGATGCAAATCTTTTGATACTTTTTCCATCCCATCTCAATCTATTAAGAAGTGGCCAAGAAAGATTATACTGCGAATATCTTATTGTAGAATTCTTTTGGTATAGTTTCATTAATATTTCATCAAGATAACGAAGTAATCTCCATTCCTGTGTCTTCATTATTTTTCCATACAAAAGATCAGCTTCTGATAAAATGGGCAAAATTTTTGTCATTTGTTCTTTGGTAATGCTGCTTGTTACAATACTCGAATAAAATGCGTTAATTTTTTCACGTGGATCTATTCGTAATGAGTAGAGAACCATTCTTGCCTCATCTTCAGAATTTGCTTTAAAAAATGCATTAACTACAGATTCTATATCCATACTTTCAAATGATTTTTCAGTCGCTGGTTCAAAACCCGTCACGAATGCTTGAGCAGAATTAATCATAGACCTAAGATCACCTCGTGATCCTGTTACAATTTTTATTAAATTACCTGGACTAAGTTTTGCGTTTTCGTTTTGTAGAATTTTTTTGAGATATAATTGCAACAGTCTAGGAGGTAGAGGTCTTAAATGAATTGTTTTTACTGCTTTTTTGATACTTTTCATTTTTGTAGAGACTTCGATGTTAGCAGCCAAAATTATGGGGATTGTTGGTTCTTTTAGGATTTGGATTAAAGCCTCAGCACCACCATAATCAGCTCTTCCGTAGATGCCATCTACTTCATCAACAAAAATCATTGGACGTCCAAGAAGACTTGAACTTCCAAGAACTGGATTCAGAATTTCTTGAATACGTTTTTTATTTCGTACATCACTTGCATTTAGGCTAATCATATCATACTGAAATTGTTTGGCTGCCAAATTTGCTAGGGTGGTTTTACCTATTCCCGGAGGACCCACAAGTAAAAGTGGTTTTGTTCCTTTCTTCCATTTGCCAAACCATTCTACAAATTTTGTTCGTGCATCTTCGTTTCCCACCATATCGGCAATTTTTTGAGGCCTATATTTTTCGGACCACATCAAAGAGCATCACTTTGGAAGATTAGAAGAAAGTTTTGACCAGATTTTTTCTTTCTCTAGTCGATTATACCAAAAATGATTATAATGTTCTACTGTGAGAAACAAAAATTCCAAAAATTCGCGATGTGAGAATCCATCAGGTAGTAGTTCTAATGCAAGCCTTGCATCGCTGAGATATAGATTACTTTTTTTCAAAGTTAATTCAAACCCTTTTTGAACATCATTTGAGAGAAGAGAATAGTAAAGAGGCCATGAAGGAATTTTGACAAATTCGTTTTTTATTGAATCTTCAATCTCATTGCCACAACCAACTGATTCTGCCGCTCTAGCCATACCAAGATAAAATATTTCTCCTAAAGGTCTTTTTGCAAGAGCCATATTTCGGCCTGCTGTTCCCATGACGGCACGATATTTTTTGTAGCATTGATTCATTTCTTCTTCAGTAATAGATGTGGGTTTTGATTTTAGTTTGGTGTCAATATATTGTCCAACACGGGCATCCTTGAAACCTTCTTCAAATTCTTTTAGAACTTCTTCACCTCCCATCGATATTTTGTTTCTGGCAATCTTCAAAATGTAAGGATTCATGAGTTTATAATCATCCAAATAATCCAAGTCTTCATCTTTATCTACAATTCTATCCATTGGTTCGCTTAAATCAATTGCAATGATATGTCCATCCACTAAGTTTTGTCGCATTTTTGGGTCGTGGATTCCTGAAAATTCTGCTGCAGCATCATACAAAGCATTGAAAACAGGAAAAGTCATTTTCACAAAGTTTGAATTTAGAATTCGTAAAACACGATCCTTTAGAATTTCACGGTTTTCTAATTTGGACTTGATATCTGGGATTTGGGAGTCTTGTAAAATTAATTCTGAGGAACCTACCTCTTGAGAAAATTCTTGTTGTGTTGAATTTGCAGAATTATCAGATTTAATTTCCCTTAGTAAATCATCGGTAAATCTTTCTGCAAAGTTTGGAAATTCATTTTCTGCCTCCTCTTTATATTTTTTGAAAAGTTTGTATCCTTTTGATTTAAACATTCCCTGTTTAAGGATTTGTTTTCCAGGTTTTGTTGACAGTAAAGATTCTTTACTTACAATAGATTGATCCTTGCCACTCACAAACGCTCAACTCTTTTCTGGTTATTTATGCTTTCAACGAAGTTTTTTTTATTTCACTTAAATAACGAAAAAAATTCAAAAAGAGTTGTGGAAGTAATTGAAATACTAAAAAATGCTTCAAAGCTAGTTTATGAAAGTGTAAAAGACTTAGCAGGAACAAGTGATGCAGCAGGGGATTTTGGCCGAGGAGCTGGAGGAGATATATCTAGAAAAATAGATATTGTCGCTGAGAAAGCAGTACTTGATTATTTAAAAAAAATTAATTTTGAATGTGTAGTTCTTGGTGAAGAATGTGGCAGAGTTGAATTATCAAATGAATCTAAAGGATTTGTAATAATGGATGCCATAGATGGTTCTGCTAATGCTGTTAGAGGGATTCCTTTTTTTTGTTGTTCCCTAGCATTTGCTACTGAAAATAAAATTAGCTCTATTACAGATGGAGTAGTAACAGATCTTTCAAATGGCAATATGTATTGGGCCTCAAAAGGAAAAGGAGCATTTCTAAATGATAAACAAATTCACGTTCAGGAAAAAGAACCAACTTACCGAATTGTAGGAGTTAATTTGTCTGGTGCAGGACCAGAACTTCTAAAACAATTACAACCAATTTTCAAAAGTCATAATCATACTAGGCATTTTGGAGCAAACGCACTTGAATTGGCTTTGTTTGCACGAGGATTAATAGACATTTTCATTGATTTTAGAGATAAAATTCGAATTCAAGACATGGCAGCAGGGTTTTTGTTGGTAAAGGAAGCTGGAGGTTTGATGTTAGATGCAAATCTTAAACCCTTAGATTCGGATTTGAGTTACCAAACTAGATTATCATTCATAGCTGCTGCAAATAAAAAAATTCTCGATGAAATAATATCTCAGATAAAAAAGTAAGCGCCCTCGGCGGGATTTGAACACGCGTCTCAGCCGTGACAGGGCCGAATTCTAGACCGGGCTATACTACAAGGGCGCAATATAACAAAATGAAATTGCCAGTTTAAAACTTTCCTTTAAAACAAAAAATTCTTGTAAAAGACTAAATTATACACACAGACAAGTTGCCAAGGGGTCTGTGGCGCAGCCAGGTAGCGCACCGGACTTTTAATCCGGTTGTCGTGGGTCCGAATCCCACCAGACCCGCTTTTATTTTGTTAATTCTTTGACTTTTTTTGAAAGATTTTCTGCAGCAAATTTTACTTCTTTATTACGTTTCATGATTCCTTCTCTGTATGCATTGCTTTTTTTCATACGATCTCCAATCATTCGTTTTTGTTCTTTGATTCCTGAAGAACCGATAGAAATTCTGTCACGAAGTGAAGAGTTTATTGTTGTTGATTTTATAATTTCTGAAAGAAATTTAGTATTAATTGATGTTCCTTTAATTGCAGTCCTTAATTCTGTTGGAGTAATTTTTGAAATGGGTTTTTTTGAATAAATTGACAATTGAACAATTTTTCCAATTACCTTATGTGCAGTCCTAAATGGTATTCCTTTCTGAACAAGTTTTTCAGCCAAGTCTAAAGCAATCAAATATCCATTTTCAGTTGCTTTTTTCATTTTTGGTTTATTTACAGTTAGAGTCAATAGAATTAATTTTAGTACAATTAATGCACTTATGGAAATTTTTGATGTTGCCCAAATTGATGATTTTATTTGTTGAAGGTCTCGATTATACCCAGAAGATAGGCCCTTAATTGCAGATAAGACAGTAGTGACATTTCCAATGACTTGAGCAGTTTTTCCCCTAGTTAGTTCTAGCATATCAGGGTTTTTCTTTTGAGGCATTACACTAGATGGAGATGAAAATTCATCAGATAATTCGATAAAGCCGAATTCAGAAGTTGACCAAATAGCAAAATCTTCAGAAATCCTTGAAAGATTAGTCATGAGAATAGCTACTGTACTAACATATTCAGCAACAAAATCTCGTGTACTTGTTGCATCAATAGAATTTTCAACAATTCCATGAAAACCTAGCATTTTTGCAGTGGTTTTTCTATCTATTGGCAAGCTAGTACCTCCAATAGGACCTGCACCTAACGGACTTTCGTTTACCCTTCCATAAGTTACATAAAGCCTGTCTAAATCACGGAACAAGGCATCAGCATACGCCAAAAGATAATGAGAAAAGAAGCCAGCTTGTGCTTGTTGAAGATGTGTATAAAGAGGCATTACAGTTTGTTGGTGTGCTTGAGCCAGTGAAACTAATGCTTCGATAGTATCTAACAAACATTGACAAAGAACATTAATGTCATCACGAATTTTCATACGAATGTCAGCAGTAACTTGATCATTTCGTGAACGTCCTGTATGCATCTTACCACCACTAACTGGTCCTGCACTTTTGATGACAAGTGATTCAATTAATTCATGTATATCTTCTGCATCTGATTTTATTTCAAATTTTTTCTTTTTCAGATTTTCTAAAGCTGAAAGAATTTTTTTTACGTCGTTTCTTGTAATTATTTTGTTTTCATATAACATAATGGAGTGTGCTTGACTTCCAACTATATCGTAAAACACAATTTCGTTATCATCAGAAATTGAAGAAACATAATCAAGAATAATTTCATCTAACTTGTTACTAAGGCGTGAACGATACATCACATAGGGATTTAGAATGGTTATATATAGCATCGACGCTTTGTCGATAATGGCACAAGATGTCAAACAACTAAGAGTGAAAATTTTCGATGAGTTATCTAAAATTGTAGATCCTGAAATAAATACAACTATCACTGAGCTTGAACTTGTTGATGAAGTGGACATTAGTGATTCTAAAGTTAAAATTGATTTGCACTTAACAAGTCCATTCTGTCCAGCAGTATTTGGATTTAAAATTTGTCAAGATGTTCATGATAATCTTTTAAAAATTGATGGTATTGATGATGTTAAAGTTAATGTATCAAACCACTTTATGGCAGAGCAAATAAACAATCAGGTAAATAATAGTCCAAACCCAAAAAAACAAAACAACTAACTTCGGAAACCGAGTAAATATCCTCTAAGTAACTGAATTCCCATAGCTGGATCTACACCTTTTGGACAGACTTGGCTACAAGAACCCGCAAAATGACATCTGAAAATTCCATGAGAATCGTCGATAATTTTTAATCTTTCATCTTTTCCTTTGTCTCTATTATCTGCAACATATCTGTAGGCTTGTGCTAAAGCTTGTGGACCAATAAATGAAGAGTCTGTAGCCATGGTAGGACATGCAGAATTACATAAACCACATTTAATGCAGTTAGCAAATTGGATATAGTTTTCCACATCTTTTGGTGATTGTAAAAATTCCTTTGTACCTGGGGTTATTTCGGATTCAGGATTTATGATATATGGTTTTAGTTTCTTGTGAGTTGAAAACATTCTTTCAAATCCTACAACCAGGTCACGAGTAATTGGAAAATTATCCATTGGTTCTACAGTAACAACGTTTGAGTTAAGCTCACTGATTTTTGTAAAACAAGCTAGTCTTGGTCTACCATTAATTTTCATTCCACATGAACCACATGAAGCCTGCCTGCATGAATAACGAATGGCAACAGAATGATCATAATTATTTTTCACATGCAGAATTGCATCTAAAACAGTTGTCCACTTTTCATATGGAACCTTGTGTTCCACAAATCGTTTTCCAGAATCAGTCTTTGGATTAAAGCGTGAAATTCGTAGAGTAAGAGATTTTGGTTGAGTTCTAACTCTGCTTAATTCTTGTGAAACTTGAATATTATCTGAAGCCACTCTAATTCATCCCCATACTAGTCATAAAAATTGTTCTAGAACCATAAAGTATCACAATTGTCATTGCGGCAATACATCCATAGGTCACTGATTTCTCGTAAGATTTTCCTTGTTTGAGCTCAATAAGGATAACGCGAAGACCATTGAATCCATGTATAGATAATAAAATTAAAATTATTTCTAACATACCTGCATATGGCAAGAACTGATAATTAGCTAATACATTTTCATACTGTAAAGACTCTGCAAAACCTTGTGTAAGCCTAAACAAAATATGGACAGCTACTAGTGCAATAGAAGCTAAGGCAGTTCCATAATGAATTTTCATTATTACGCTTTCTCTCATTTTATTCACCAAACATGACTGCAAGGCCATACATCATTGCAAGAGCAGCTAAAACTATTGCTGAATAAATTGCAATTTTGTGTCTTGAATTTTGTGATTGTGCAGTATAAGGATAATCAGGTCTTGCTGGTCGTCCAACACCAACTCCTCCTTCACCAAGCATAACTCTAATCCCATTGACTGTATGAAAAACACTCATACCAATTACAATTGCCAATATAATATGACCTTCAGTTGTTTGTGTAATTTCTAAAAATTCATCCCAGCCGACTTTACCTTGTAATATACTGCTTGTTTCATAAATGTGTGCAACAAAATATGCTAATAGTCCAAGTCCACTAAGTCTCATCAGCAAATATGCTACCCTTTCGATACCATATCGGCGAGGATCTGCCATCCCTTTGATTCCTTTTTTGTTTTCGTCTACTTTAGACATCTAGTATTTTCTCTCCACTGGTTTGTATTTAGTAATAGTTACAGGATGTTTTTTCATAATAGGTTCTTGTGGGTCGTAGTAGGCTAATGTATGATGCAAGAAATTTTCATCATCACGTTTTGGATAATCAGTTCTTGCATGAGCACCTCGTGATTCTTTCCTGTTAATAGCTCCAATTAGAACTACTTCAGCAATTCTAAACATTGAATCAAGCTCCATTACATTTGTGAAATTTGTATTGTATTCTTTAGCTTTATCATCCACATGTTTCCATGTTTTATTTTTTAGATCTCGTATTTTTTTTAGTCCTTCTATCAATCCTGATTCATTTCTATAAACATAAGCCTTATCGTTTAATGTGTCTGTCAATTCTTGTCGAATCTCATATGGATTTACATCACCATTTCCTCGAAATATTCCATCATAGATTCTTTTTTCTTCTGCTTCAACTAGATGATGTGGAAAAGGAGTCGATGGTTGACCTTTTTCGATATAATCTACTGAAAGTTCTCCAGTAATCCTTCCCCAAACTATACATTCTGAAGTTGAATTTGCACCTAGCCTGTTTGAGCCATGTGTACTATTACAGGCAACCTCACCAGCTGCCCAGACGCCTTGAAGTTCAGTAGTCCCATCAATATCTGTGTGAATACCTCCCATCATATAATGGCAAACGGGTCTTACATCTAGTAATTCTTGAGATGGGTCGGTTCCAGAAAATTTCATAGAAATCTCACGAATTGCACCTAATTTTTCTTTGATAAGGGAATCACCTAAATGTCTCAGATCTAATTTCATACATTTTACGCCAGTTTCATGATCAAAACCACGTCCTTCATTCATTTCAGTCATCATAGCTCTTGAAACAATATCACGAGGTGCCAATTCCATTTTTCCTGCAGCATATCTTTTCATGAAACGTTCACTATTTTTGTTAAGAAGGTAACCTCCTTCTCCTCTTGCTCCTTCTGTAATCAAAATACCTGATGGTAAAATTCCTGTTGGATGAAATTGAACAAATTCCATATCTTTTAGAGCCATGCCAGCTCGGTAACCAATGTCTAAACCATCAGGTGTAGATGAAAGAGAATATGTAGAATAACTAAAGATTCTTCCAGCGCCACCAGTAGCAATTATTAGTGCTTTTCCTTTGATGGTGTAAAACGTACCACTTGCTAATTCAATTGCAGTAATACCCAAAAATCTTTGTTCATCATGGGTAATTGAGGTAACGTACCATTCATTTAGAAATTCAATATTGTCAAACTTTTGACATGTATCATAAAGAGTTTGCATTTCATAAAATCCAACCTTATCTGACGCATAAGTAGCTCTTGCATAACTATAACCAGCAAACATTCTTTGACCAATTCGTCCATCATCTCTTCTAGACCATGGCATTCCCCAATGTTCTAGTTGATACACTTCTTGGGGCATTTCTCTACAGAGTCTTTCTGCAACATCCTGATCAGCCAAAAAGTCACTTCCCTTTACAGTGTCATAAATATGAGATTCAATTGTGTCACCTTCCTCCTCAAAAAGAACTGCAGCTGTCCCACCTTCGGCAGAAACTGAGTGTGAACGCATGACTTGTACTTTTGAAATTACAGCGATCTTAACCTTTGAGCTTTTTTTAGCAGCTGCAATAGCAGCTCTTAAACCTGCAAGTCCAGATCCAACAATAAGCAAATCAAATTCAATAGAATCAACCATATTCAGACACCTAACCTCTAAGAACGGGTTAAATATGTATTATAAAAGATCGGCTTATTTTTTCGTATAAGCATTAATATATATCGCTAGCGATATCACTAGTGATGATTTCTCAATGGTTTCAAAGAGTAGGAAGCTCAATTCCTAGAGGATTTTCAAGATATTATATTTTGGAAGTTCTTAAAGAAAAACCACATACTGGAAAAGAGATTATTGATAAAGCAATCGAACAAAGCCAAGGTATTTGGAAACCTTCTCCTGGCTTGATTTATCCACTTTTAGGACGCTTACTTGATGAAGACCTCATAGAAGAAACAAAAGCTGGCAAGTACCAGATTACTAGAAAAGGAAAAGCAACGGCCAATGATTTAGAATCTATTAACGAAATTGTGAAAAAACAACTAGATGTCCTATTTCGAATAGGAAGTGTAGGTAGGTTTGTGGCTATGGATATTCTTGAGAGAATATCTAGCATGGGGGCATTATTGAGCTCAAATGTATCAAATATGACAAAAGAAGAAACTTCCAAATACAGAAAATTCCTTGAATCTGAACTTCGGAAAATGGAAAAACAACCTCGAAAAAAAGGAAAATCGATTAAAATTCAATAAATTACTTTGGTGCCAAATATAGTCAAAATTTTTCAATAAGTAATTTTTTAGATCAGATTTAATATTTTCTTTATGGTGGTCGGGTCTCTTCAAAAGCCCTAATGCCCAATTAGTTTGCTATTTATCTGAGACTTGCCACCTCTAAATTTTAATTCATATTCCTATAACAAATGGATTTTGAACACCAAATGTAATTTCTGTTCTAAGGAGAAATATTGAAAATGAATTCATAAATAATTCACAATTACTACTATACCGTTGAGACAACTCAGAGAATTGATTAAAAGTTCAAAACCTCTTGTAATACCTGGAGTTTTCGATGCTATTGGTGCAAAAATTGCTCAAAAAGCTGGATTTGAAGCAATGTTTCAAACTGGTTATGGCACTTCTGCAACGCTTTTTGGAATGCCAGATTATGGGTTTATAGGATCTACAGAAACTGTGGGAAATGCTCGAAGAATTTGTAGAGCGGTTTCTGTACCAGTTATAGTTGATGCAGATACTGGATATGGGAATGCACTGAGTGTATGGAAATTAGTTAAGGAATTAGAAGCTGCTGGTGCTTCTGGTATTTTTCTTGAAGATCAGCGTTGGCCTAAAAGATGTGGTCATATGCAAGGGAAAGAAGTAGTAAGAAAGGAAGAATATGCAGAAAAACTTCAAGCTGCAATTGATGCTAGAAAAAGTAAAGATTTCATCATAGTTGCAAGAACCGATGCTAGAGCAACAGAAGGATTAGAAAAAGCTATAGAACGTGGATTATATTACAAAAAAATTGGTGCAGATGTAATTTTTGTAGAAGCACCAAAAACCGTTAAAGAAATGAAAAAAATTGGCAAGTCAATTAAAGCTCCATTAGTTGCGAACATGATTGAAGGAGGAGCTACACCGATTAGCTCAACAAATGCATTACATAAGATGGGATTTAAAATAATTCTTTATCCATTATCTGTTCTGTTTGCAAATACTTATGCGTCATTACAAATTTTAAAAGAGTTAAAAAAATCAGGAACTACAACAAAACTTTCTAAAAAACTAGTAAGCTTTAATGAATTCAACGAGATAGTAGAGTTATCCAAGTTTAAAAAATTAGAAAAACGATACAGCACTAGTAAAAAATAAAAAATCCGGTAAAGAGTTTATTTTCTCTTTACTTGAATATCAATTGTGGATACATTTCTTGTTTTTCCGTCCCTTGACTCAAGTGTTTCAGAGCCAATTTCGATAGTCCCAACTTCATATCCAGCTTGTTCTGACTTTCTTGAGATAATTTGTGCTACGTCTACTGCTCTTCCAATACTCATTCCTCTTGCTTTGATATTAACGGATGGTATGTTAGCCAACTGAATCAAAGTTGATGTAACATAAGCCATTAGTGGTTTCTTACCAATGTATATGGTATCCCTGTTCTGTGAAGATTGTGTTGTTTCAGTAGGTTTTGTTGTTTCAGTAGGTTTTGTTGTTTCAGTAGGTTTTGTTGTTTCAGTAGGTTTTGTTGTTTCAGTAGGTTTTGTTGTTTC
>Ga0209980_10000104_pt1 | contig 40362 bp, 35 predicted proteins | sample CR02metaG_FD_183611 | JGI IMG/M metagenome (GOLD analysis project Ga0209980, IMG submission 183611) | Deep subsurface microbial communities from Mariana Trench to uncover new lineages of life (NeLLi) - CR02 metaG (SPAdes) (version 2) | ecosystem: Environmental > Aquatic > Marine > Ocean trench...
CTCCGTTACGGTAATATTGATGGCTTCAGAGCCACCCGGATGATTCAAGACAAGGCGCAGTCTGCAGGAAATGGCGAGTCCTTTTCAAGGGCTGCAACGCGGTATTGGATCATCCGGGTAGCTCCCCAATTTGAGCGAACAGTGCAACAGTCGTTTGCTGTGTTGCGTCTATTGGGAGGGGCGAGCCGTGAAGCGGTCGTCCGCGGTGTTGCGCCTCTTGGCAAGGACGCGCCATTGCCGGCGAGACGCGCCTGGCGGTTTCTATGCCCTCCGGGTGCAACCGCTTCACGACTCGCTGAACCCGTCAATATTACCTTAGCGGAGTACTAAGCATCGGCGGCCAGTCGATCCACCTTCGCGGCACAAATGAAGTCGTTGTCGGACAGACCATTGATCGAATGTGTCGTGTAAGCGACGCCGCAGTTGCCGTAACTGACTGTCAATACGGGATGATGGCCCTGGACGATCGCAATCCAGGCCACTGCATTTGCAAATGCCAGTGTGCGACTGTACGCGGGAAAATCAAAACGGCGTGAAATCTCCAGGCCATCGTCACTCAGCATCCAGTCCGCGTGCAAGGCATCCAGTAGCTGCTTGCTTTGGTCGCGGCGCAATGGCTTGACGCCACCTTCACACGGCTTGCAGCGCCGCTCTTCCAGTTCGATTGCCATGCTACCCGTCCTCATGTTGATTGCCTGGCCATACTATAAACCATCGTAACCGCGCAAAAAAAAGCCGGCCCGAATGGGCCGGCAAGCGGTGACTCAGAGCGAGTCGCGGGGATGCATTAAATCGATGTGTCGAGTCAGTCCGGGTTGGCTGCGAATGCCGGCACCTCATCGATGAACAGCGTCATGCTGACGCGGCGCACAAGCGCAAAACTATCAGGCTCGTTGTCGACGGCTTTCGACTCGCCATGCGCAGCAATACTGATTCGTGATGCGTTTACGCCACCGGCGATCAACTGCTCGCGAACGAATTCAACCCGTTTCCTCGACAGTTTCTGGTTGTAGGCGGCAGTGCCGCGCTCGTCGGCAAAACCGTCGAGCTGCACCAGGATGCCCGGCATCGACGCCAGGGTCATTGCAAGGTCGCTCAGGCGGCCATCGGTCGTCTCGGCAAGAACGTATTCGTCGGTGCGAAACAACAGATCCATCGCGATACCGGCTTGCAACAGGCTCACGACTTCCGGGCGCGCGATGCCTCGCATGCGGTCGAATTCGCTGCCGAGCGAGTCGAGATCCGTATTCAAGGTGTAGACGCTTCGTTCGAGGCCGTCGATGGTGTTGTTCGAATCCTGCAGCGACCCCGACAGGGTATCAATTTGCTCCTCCTTCTGGTGGAGTGTGTCACCGATCCGAGCGCCGATAGCGGCACCGATGATGAATCCGACTGGCCCGCCGGCAATGGCGCCGATCACGCCGCCGGCGCCCACGCCGATCGCTTCCTGCTTCGAGGAATCCGCCTGGACCAAAGCAGGAGCCAGGGCGACCAGACCAAGTACCGCAAGTCTTGAAATTGTGTTACGCATTGAAATCTCCTCCGTCTACGCAGGACCACCCATGTGGCCCTCTTCGGATTCAATTACAACGCCCAATGGCGGTACTGGAAGGACCGCATCATGGAGAGCTGACGATCAATTATGACGAAACATGGCGGCGCAGAAAGCGCTCGTTAAAACGATAGCCTGGCACTTGCGGCGACCGGGTCAGCGATCGTAATCAGTCAACGCAACGAACGTGCCGCCATTGCGATCGCACAGCACGCGCATAAGCTGCGCAAAACGACGTGCTGTCGGCGGAATGTCGCCGCTACCGCGGAACAGGAACGGAAAGCCGACAGCATGTATTCGCACCATGCGATTGCCGTTGGCATCGACTCTATTGACGGTGTCGATCTGTCGAACGACGGCGTCAATCGATTTGCCGCTGAATTCGTCGCCGAACACATAGATGCTGATCTTCTTATCCGGTGACCAGAAAGTGCTGATCGCATAAATTATGCCGTCGACCGGGTTACTGTCGCTGAACGGTCGCCATGTCCGCATCGTATTGACGATCGCCTGGCGTCGTCCGGGCGTATCCGGAATCCACTTGCCCGCATATTGCGAGAACATGTAGCTCCCGTTGTCGTTCATGATTTGAATGCCCTTGACCTGCGGATATACTTCCAGCGTCTCAGTGAGCTTTCGCCGCGCCCGCTCCCAGTTGTACTGTTGCATGCTTCCCGACGTGTCGATGATGAATATGATGTATTCGCTATCGACCGGAATTCCGGCAACCGCATCCTTGTCCGCACGCTTGTAATATGGTTGCAGGCGCCGCATCTGTTCGGTCAGACTTTGTTTTGCTGAACTCAACGCGCCCTCGTCGATAACCGATTCCGACTCTCGCTGGGTCACCGCGTATTGGCCCTTGACGGTATTGAATTCTCCTTGCAGGCGAGCCAGGCGCAATTTCGTTGCAGACGATTGCTCGCGGACATCGTCGAGGTCTCTGTTGATAATCGCTGTTTCGCCTCGAATATCGAACAGTTCCTGCTGCAGCAACGCGATCAATTGTTCGAGATCGTCTTGCGTCTTCTCAATGATGACAGGTTCGTATATTTTGCTGAGTACGAGCAGCAGGATAATCGCGCCGAAGCCACAGCATATGCAATCCAGGAACGACAGGCTGAATGCTTCGATATTTCGGCGGCGGCGCTTCATCGTATGAACTCCAGCGAACTACGGCCAGTCCCGGCTGACGCTCATGAATGAGCCTCCGGTCTGGTACGCGAGCGTCCAGTACGCGATCGCGGCATCAAAATCGCCTTCCATCGGGTACAGAAGTATATTGACCGGGATACCGCCCGGTAGTTCACGAATCGCGCGGCGGTGAAGATTGGCCCGCTCGCGGCCACTGATTGTTTTGCGATTCGTCGTTGGCTCATCCATGGTCGGCAAGCCATCGACGAGCAAGATAATGTTGTCAGGCCGAGGAGACAGTTGCGACGCGATTCCATAGGCGGAACGCATGTTGGTGCCATTTTCCGGGACCGTACGGCGCAACAACCGAATTGCCTCATTGAGTTGTACACCATCGTCAACCTTCAACCAGGCGCCGTCACTGCCCTTGATTACGGGTTTAACCTCATTGTTGAATATGTAGATCTGAAACTCGCTGCCCGCTTTGAACTGCGATGTCAGCCAATCGACACTCGCAACGACCTGACGCCATTTGACGGCCCGGAGCTTCTCTGCTTTCGACATGTTGCGGCGCCGGATGATATTTACGATCGTGTCAGCGAGCATGCTCGCCGACCGATCGACGAGTATCAACGTTCGCTGACCGCCGAGTTTCAGTCCGGTCAGGTACTGACGATCACCTTCGCCCTTGAACTCCCGGACCCTGCTGCCTTCCGCATCCTCTTCAGCCTTGATAGCCAGTAACCTCTTGACTTCCTTCTCCAGGGATTCGATATCCGTCTGCAGCTGCTCGAGACGTTCGATCTGTGCAAGCGTTTCGGAATCGTATTGCGCGAGCTCCGCGCGCAGCTCTTCTATCAACGCTATTATCCGGGCGATCTGACCTTCGGCCGTTTCAGTATCCTCGTCGAGCCGCTCCATTGTGTTCCTGGCAAGCACCAGATTCTTGCGCCCGTCGAGAATTTCGACTTCGAGCCTCTTGGTTTCCGCCATCAGCACGGATGGATCTTTCTCAGTGGTCTCCTTCACCTGAGCGTTGATAATCATGAAGAACAATATTACGGCGCCGAAGCCGCAACTCATGCAGTCGAGAAACGACATCGTGAAGACTTCGAATTGACGGCGCCTACGAGCCATCGTCTTGCTCCGTCATGATGAGCCGTAATTCATAGCCCGGCGTGCCCAGCCTGATCAGGTCGCCGACCTGCAGCACGGCCGAATCATCGATACGATGACCGTTCAAGAACGTGCCGTAGCGGCTGAAATCCTGAACGATGCATTGGCCGTTTTTCTGCACGAGCGAACAATGACGACGTGAGACTCCGGACATTTCCTGCTGCAATCCGATCCAGCGCTCGTCCCCGGCCGGCTGTGTACCCAGTGTCAGGGGATTGCTGTCGATGCGGTATGCTGTATCTCCGAACAACAGATGTGTCGGCCGGCCGGCTTTGACAGTCGTCTTGCTTTTCCGGAGTTTGACCGCCGCCTGGTCCCACGGGAGTTGACGAAGCAGACTGACGGCACCATCGCCAACTTGCAGATCGCGACAGCGGGCCAATAGACCGCGCGCTGTCGCTCCCGGTTCGAGCAGGTACACTTCTCCACCGACCCGCGCCTTCAGCGTGTCAACAAGGCCCGGCATGCGCGCGACACGATCTGTCAACTGAATGGCTGGTATGTCTTCCGCGCGATAGAATGCCCGCAATTGACTGACGATTCGCTGGTACACGGGTGCCGCGGCAGCGATCAGGTCGAGAGACTCGATTTCAGCTTTATGCACGATGCCGCGGTGCTCGATCTCAAGCGGAACTTTTTCGTCGGACGAAGCCGCGTCAAGCCAGCCAGTCAGTTTGTCCTGCAGCAACTGCTCGGTCGCGGCCGTGTGCAGCGGGTCAAAGCGCGACTGCCTTACGAACGCGTTCGCGATAATACGAAGCCACTGATCATGGAGCGCTAGCAATCCACTCGACTTGACGACGGCGCTGCGCTCAACTTGTGCGTGCCCGTCTTGCGTCAGCCTCGTCAGAGTCGCGACATGCAGGCCGAAGTCGATATGCACTGGCACAGAACTCTGGTATTGCCTGCGCGTCGCCGCAACTGCCGCATCGACCATCCCGGCTATCGGTATTTTGAGTTCGGCTGCGATGCCCAGCAACAGACTGAGATTGTCGCTGCCCATGTAGGCCGGAATCGCCATAACGAGACTGTTGCCGGATCCTGCTGCGCAACTCCATATCCGCTCGAGCTGCTGGCTCACAAGGTCGGCCGCACTTAAATGCCGAAATCGCCGGTCTGCCAGTGGTTCATTCCTGAGTTCCGACCAGTAGCGATTTTGAATACGCCGCGGCTGTACTCGTGCACTGGCATACGCCGCATTGCCCGTCGTCAGCTCGTCATCATCGAGCAGCGCAAATCCGGGTTCGCGGTACAACACGCGATCGTCGCTTACCAGCGAGATTCCGGCATCATTGATGTGTGCTGCAAGCAAACTCACGGCGTCATTCGCTCATGTCTTAGTCGGCTTTCATGTGCCGAATGAGTTTATCTTCACAATACGATTCGCTGTCGAATACGAGCCGCTCCTGGAGCAACTGCAACTGGTGCACGAGAAACATCAGGAAGATGCTGATCAACAACGCGATAAACGTCGAGTTGAACGCCACGCCAAGGCTTTGCGTAACACCGGCAATGTCGCCTTGCACTGCCTTGTCCGCCTGCGCGAGCGCCTCCCCGATACCACGCACGGTGCCAATGAAGCCGATCGACGGTATGGCCCAGGATATATAACGGATCATCGACAATTCCGACTCCAGGCGGTCTGCCTCGGACTCGCAGATTGTGTGAGTACTAGTCGACACATCCTGAATATTGTGCGTCGAGTTGAAGCGCCGCAGTGCGCTGAGCAGTGCCCGTGGCAACAGCATCCGTTGCCGGTCTTCCGGCAGTGCCTGGATCTGTCGCGCAAATTCGCGCGTGTCCTCCGGCAAAATCCGCATGCCATCGGCCACTGGCACGAGGTCGACATCGAGCAGCCCGCGTTCGCCGATAACTTGTACCGACTTATAGCCCATGATCGCCAATGCCCAGAACATCAGGATGAAACAGGCCTCCTGCTCCATATCCTTGATCAGCACCCAGACTCTGCGTTCCCTGACGTGGCCGGGATCGGCTTTCAAAGCGATGGCCTGCTGCTCGATGATTTGCGCTGCATTCGGGCGAACGACCGACACGTAAAATGCGTGCACAATGATGATCGCAATGATCAATGCAAAGAGCTGAAACACGAATTCGGCCGGAATGTTTTTTCTGTTCATAGTTGAAACTCGTTGCTGATCAGCTGTCAAATATCGGTAGGAAACGCGATCGACTGGTCTATCGGAATGTCTTCGCTCGGGATGAAGTCATCGTCATTGCCGTCAGCGAAACCCTGTTCGTCAAGATCGGAGTCGTCTTCGGTCTCGGCAGGCGTATCCGCACTATCTTCATCCTCGCCAGACTCGGAATCCTGCGACCATGCACTCGCAGCAAGCAAAGTCGCAAGCAACAGCGTCAAAATGTAGCGATGCAATGGAAGTCCTCCGTCGTCGTGCCGCTCAATACCTGTAGGACCACATTTGCGGGCGATTGTCTCACGAAATTTCAGTCGGCGTTTCTTGCCAGGCGAAACCCGACATCAGGTCGCGCCTTGGAACCGTAATCGCGATAGCTGAGTCTCAATTCAGTCATGCTGGCGTGGCGCCAACTCGATCCGCGGATCACAAAACTATTGCCACGCTCAGGGCCGAGTGGATCGATAACGGCCGTCGTGACGCCTGGAGTCGGCACCGTGTAATAATCGTTCACCCACTCGGCCACATTGCCGGCGCCATCAAAAATACCAATCGCGCTCGCCGGAAACTTACCGACAACCGCTGTCGACGCGAAGCCGTCGTCATAGGCCGGCAGAATGGAGGGCACAAGGTCGACTGCAGACTTGTCGGCGAAGTTGCCGCTATCGCGCGGTACAGGCCATCGCTCGCCCCAGCTGAATTTCAATGCCGTGGCACTGCCCTGATAGCGAATCGCCCATGACCATTCAGCTTCCGTTGGAAGGCGATATCCGTCCTGCAACGGGCGGATCGCGAGCCATGCACCGAATTCCTCCTTGTACACCGGGTCCAGGCCTTCCTTGGCGCTGAGCCAGTTGCAATACTGCACCGCATCTTCCCAGGTAATGCTTGCAACCGGGTTATTGTCGCCGGCCATCGACGGATGGATATCCGCCCCGGAGTCGTGGTTCGCGCGGAATGCGCTGAATTCCCTGTTGGTAACTTCGTGGATCCCGATCAGGTACGGTCGCGACAACGTCACCGGCACGAGAACTTCGTTCGCGCGTCTCCCCTGCTCGCTCCGTGATGCGCCCAGCCTGAACGTTCCAGGTTCCACGCGACGCATCGTCTGTCCAGCGGCCGTTTGTTGCTCAACCACAATCGACGCGCGTTCAATGGCTTCGAGTGATCGCAATCGGGCAGTGGTCGTCTGCGGGTAGCCGGGCCTTGGCGTTACGGTGCGCGACCAGCGCTCGTAACCGGGCTTGCGCACTTCGATCCGATGCGGCGCGGAACTGAGCCTGAGCGTCGTTGTGCCACGGCCCCGCGCACGGCCATCGACGTAGACCGTTGCGTCCGAGGGATACACATTGACCGTGAGCGTGCCGGTACGCGCGGTCAAATCCACGGTCATCGAATCGCTTGCGGCGGATTGCAGCCGCACCTGACGGCTTGTGGCGCCGTAACCGGCCTTTGACAGCCCGATACGATAGTCGACGCCCGGTGACAACGCCAACGTCAGCGGCGACTGGCCGCGATAGCGGCCGTCGACCGTCACATTTGCGCCGCGTGGAATCGATTTCACGAGCAGCTTGGCGTCGGCAAGCTGCAACACGATCGTCGCCAATGTCTGATCGACATTCGGCTCGGCAACGACGCTTCCATCCCAAGCCCTGAACCCGTCGAGCACGACGCTGAGCTGGTGTGTGCCCTCGAGCAGCTGGATGACGGCCGGCGTCTCACCGACAAGCTGTTCGCCCGCAAAAATGGTTGCGCCGGGCGGCTCGGATGATATGTCGATATTGGCCCAGCGCGGGATGAGCTGAACGTTGACAACATCATGATGTCCCAGTCCCGCAACCTGAATAACGTCGGCATACGGCAAATACCGCCTGGAACGCACGATGACGCTATGCTCGCCCGGTTGCAATTCGACCGGGCCGAATGGCGCCGGACCGACGAAGTTATCGTCGATCGTTACCACGGCGTCTGCAGCGGGGTCGGTCGTAATCGTGACCTGCCCCGGTAATCTGCGCATGCGGATCTCGATGGTCTTGCTGGGCTCATCGTCGACAACGAAACTTTGACTCACGTCGTAGTAACCCTGCTTTTGGACCTTGACCGTGTAGTCACCGGTGCGCAGCAGTACACGGTCGCCGATGGGCAGCCGAAACCACCCACCACTGATCGCGACAGTGTCCGGTTCGGCGGGATCTACGTCGAACTGGATTGATTTTGAACTGAACAGCACATACGACGTGAGCAACAGCACAGCCAGGCCGCCGCCGACGATGACCTTGAGCGGGCTCTTGTCAGGCCCGGGCGACGCGGCAAGTGTCTCGGCGGCGCGTCGAAAAGCCGTTGGCGCTATCGCTTCCTGCCCGGACTGGCCGCCGCTATCTGCCAGTTCGGGCGGTTGCGTGATGTACGCGCTGTCCTCGAGTCGAACGTCCAGCGTCAACCGATTGTCGGTCGCCAGCACACGAATGCGGCTGCCGAAAAACTGCAGCTCGTCGCCGTCGACGAGGCGGCGGCTCGCCAACAGTGGCTCACCGTTGATGCCCATCGATTCGTCCCGGCCCACAGGCTGTACGAAAGGAGCGCCGTCCAGCAGATCAAACAACATGACCGGCCCGCCCCCGGGGCCCGGCAAGCGCAGTTCACAATCGCTGCCTGTGCCGACGCGTAATGGCAGTTGATCGGCGTCAATGCGTCGCTCGCCTTCTACATCCCTGATAATAAGGTGATCGAAACTCAAATCTGTTCCTCGCAACGGACGATGATCGGCTGCATGTCGATTTCCGGCGCGACCCTGAATTCCAGCCGCACGTCACGATATCCGGACCGACTCCCCACCGCTACGTATGTGCCTGGCAGCAAGTTGACTTCTCGCCGGTCGAAGCTGCCGAGTCTGCCAACCTTGTAGATGGACACATTCGTAAGACTGTCCGAGACCAACTGCACTGGGAGAGGAGTCGCGGCGCGCTTCAACAGTCGGCCCAGCTCATTTCGCTGATCGGTGAGCCGCGACCCGAGAGTCGGCATTCTGGTGATATCGACGACGAGTTGCGTTGCGGCTCGCATTGTTACCGGCGCGCTCAGGGTGTCAGGATTGGCGATGTAACCGTCAAGCCGACCATGCAGCGCCGCCATTTGCTGCGCCTGCCGCAAACCCTCTTGTGCGAACACCAGGTCGCCATCAAGATCGAGTATGCTTTCGTAGGTGTCTACGACGTCGTCCCATCGCTCGCCTTGCTCGAGCGACCGGGCCTTTCGTTGCAGCGCCCCGATTTGGTTAAGCCGTACACCCTGATCAACCTGCTGCAATCCGTCCGCCGGCTCCGGCGATTCCGGTTTCAAGGATTGCGCCATGCGAAACGCCGCTCGCGCCGAAAGAAATTCACCGAGCGTTAGCGCTTCCAGACCCTCGGTCATGCGCTGGTCAAAATCCATCTGATTTATCGCCGCCAGTACGCGCTGCAGCCCCACCTGCGCCGGCTCCCACGCGGGATCAATTTCGACCGCTCGTGCGAAATTCTGCTGAGCTGCATCGAGTTCAAGATTCTCTTCAAGTGCAAGCCCCCGGTCGATCAACAATAGCACCGTGTCCAGATTTCGCGCACGATGAAGGCCGGCAAGAGCGACGGCATGACTCGGGCTGATCGCGACTGCCAGATCAAACTGGCGCAGCGCCTCGATCGTGTCGGCGCGATCGAGGGCCGTCTGTGCGTCAATCATCGTCCTTGCAAATATGCGATCGACTTCGTCCAGAAGAGGCGCAGCGATTTCGATCGCTTCCTTGTACTTTTCGCCGGCCGTTGCATAGTCCCTCGCCAGGTACGCCTGATCACCCTCCGCGTACGCCGCCTGAGCGCGTTTGAATCTGAGCCCGCCCCAGCGCTGCACGGCTCTCTGCTCCAGCGTCTCTATTTTCGACAGCAGTTCCCCCAATATCGTCTCGGTCGCCGCGCGCGCCTGTACACGTACGTCTCGACCGGCGAGGTCGTCGATGTTCTCGCTGAAGCTGACACCGCTGCGACCTTTTATCTGCTCACGATCCGTCGACGCCGCTTCATCCTCTTGCGTCGAAACCGCTTGCGAACCATCCGTCGTCAGCGTTTTCGGCAGGATAAACACAACGCCGATGAGCATTAGTGCCAGCGCGACCAGACTGATACTCAGCATCCTTGGGCTGATGCCGCGTTCGCGAGCCTGCACCGGTGGCTGAGGCGATGTCGCCGCGTGCCTGCGCGCCACGCGAATGGATTCGCTCTTCGTAATGACGTCGTCGCGCGCAACGCTTGCACCACCGGTATAGCGACTCGGCGCAGCCGCCGCCGCGAACCCCAAAGCTGCAAGTCCAGCTGTGACGGCCTCGGCGTCCGGCCGTTGTTGGGGCTTCTTGTCCAGCATTCTCGCGACGAGTTGCTGCAAATCGGGCGAGATCGTTGCACCGTCGGAAGCCAGCAGCGGTGGCGGCACAGTATTCCGAATGTCGTCGGCCGTCGCCGATGATGAATACGGGGAATGCCCGCTGACCAATTCGTAGATCAGTCCTCCCAGCGCAAATATGTCGTCCGACGGTTGCGCGGCGGCGCCATCGAGCTGCTGCGGACTGGCCGCTATAAGTGATCCCCCGGGTGCGCCTCCGCCGAGATCTGCCTCATCGCTTGCGGCGACCCCGAAATCGATGAGGTACGGCGCGCCGTTGCGATCCAGCAGAATATTGCTTGCCTTGATATCGCGGTGCACCACTCCCTTTCCGTGCGCATACCGCAGCGCGTCCGCGAGCAACCCGATCGGTGGCAACGAGTCTTCGAGTGGCGCGCCACATAACACGCTGATGTTGGGACCGTCGATAAACTGCAGGCTGTAAAAAGGCCCATCAGGATCGTCGTGAAATTCGAACACTCGCACGATGTGCGCGTGCATGAGACGTATGCTCAACTGCCACTCGCGCCGCAATGTGTCAGCGCCACCGCCGTCATCGACCAGTATCTTCAGTGCAACCGACGCACGCGTCATTCGATCTGACGCCAGCCAGGTCTGGGCGGCGCCGCCCGCGCCGAGCCTGCGATTCAGTGTGTAGCGATGGGCGAGTTGTGTTCCGTTACTGAGTTGACGCATCGATTGCCGACTGCTCATCCCGCCGGTTGGGGGACACGCACCGGCGAACTGACATCGACCGGCTCCGTGAATCCGGTATCGGCCTCATAAATTTGCCGCAAAAGCCTTCGCCAGCTTTCGTACTGGGCGGCCGCCGTGCCGGTCAGCCGCCTTGTCTGGCCTTCGACTTCGACAACCATTGGCGCAGCTTCCGAGCCAAACGACTCCGACAACTCCCGAATGGCCTCGATGTGCAGCTGTGACTCCGCACGTCGCGTAATTCCGCCCATGATACGGTTGAAGCCCTCAGTAATACCGATGTTTTGCAAGCTTCTGTTGACGCGCCGCTTGGAACGGCTGTTGCTGTCCGTATCAACTGCCAGGGAGCCGGCGAGTATGACGACCCCCATCAAGGATTGCAGAGCGGCGGATCGCCGAACCTGGCGGAAATTTATGGATTCTTCACGTGAGATTTTGCGCCAGGAATGGTATGGAATCGCGATACCGTAGTAGAAATTGGCGTAATGCTCATTGATCGTATCGACAACCAGCCGGTCGCGTTCGCGAATCTGACGCAATCGCGCGACCGCCGGATCGTTCTCTGCCGGCAGCCGGGCGACTGAATAAATACCGTCCTTATTCGTCTGCAGGTGCTCACCATAAGCCAGCAGCGACATGTCCGCGAAAAATTGCAGTTCCGATACCTGACGAATCCGAGAAATCTCTTTTGCCGGCAGTTGACTCGCATAGGTGTACAGATCGTTCGCAATGTCATTGAATACTTTCTGGTACGGATCCTGACGACGGTCACGGTTTTCGGAATACGACGAAACGCCGGTCTGCGCGCTGTACAATTTGTTGTACCAGCGTTTCCCCGTCGCATCGGCGACCGTGATTCTCAGCGTTATGTACTCACCGTCAGACTTCTCGATTTCGCCGCTGATTATGATATCGGTGAACACACTTCGCGACGGGATTACTCGGACTGCGCCCCACTGCCCGGTTCCCTGCATCGTCGTTTTCAGGTGGTACGCCAGGTACCGCGACTCCGCCGCGCGTATGTCTCCATGAATGCCCGAGTCGATCGGATCGTTCGAGTCCGGTACGCCATCAGCCAACTCGACGATTCCGACATCCAGCAACAAGGACTCATCGGCCGGCGTGTCAGCGACCAGCAACTCGGTTTCTTCGGCGACGATGACTTCGTTGACGCTGCAGCCTGGCACTACGACGCAAAGCGCTGTAACCAGTAGCAATATTTCCCTTATGTCGCGCAAACCGACTCCTTATGGTATGTCGCACTCACAGGTCTTTGTATTTTCGATATTCCACCCAGAGGCGCTCGCGTAGCTCAGGATCCTCCTCAGCCAGTGCGGCCTCACGCAATTGCCGCGAGATGATGTCGTCGTCAACGGTCACCGGAATATCATCCGGTGTGCGCTCGCGGATCTCCTGATCCGACATGCCTGCGATCGGCGATTCACGCGTTGGGGCGCTGCGATTTGCGACAGTGACCGAGCCCCCGCTGGATCCGCCCGCCGACTGGTCGCCGAGGCTGATACCTCCCCCCGAACCACTGCCGGACCCGCTACCGCCGAAGCCTTCGGTATTGCGGCCCACAGCGGCGATTTCACGCTGCTCTTCCAGCAGAACCTCGTCGAAGCCACCAACCGACTCTTCGAGTTCGCGACCGAGGCGCGCGGCACGCTCAGCACCGCTTTCGGCCGGAAATTGTCCGATGCCACCAGCACCGCCGGTTCCCGCGACCCCGCCGCCGCCCTCGCCGCCGGAGCCCGAGGCCGTTTCGCTGTCGCTGTCGTTATCCGAGCCGCCGCCACCTCCGAGGCACTCGCCCGCCTGACCCATACCGCCGACACCGCCCGGCAATTCGCCCGTATCGCCGCAGTCGGAATTGCTGTCACCGTCGCTGTCGGCATCCGCATCGCCATCGCCATCGCCGCCGGCTCCCGCGCCCGGAAATCCACCGGGCATTTCAATTTGCGGCATGCTGCCGACACTGCCCGCAGATCCATCGCTACCGCCCATGGACCCGCTGTCACCGGTTGTGGAGCTACCGTCCGACGAACCGCCACTGCTGCCCGTGGAACCGCCACTGCTGCCCGTGGAACCGCCACTGCTATCCGACGAATCGCCACTGCTGCCGGACGAGCCGCCGCTGGGAGCCGGCATCCCGCCCGAGGACGGTGGCGTCGGCATGCCCGCCCCGCCCGGTGGAGTGATGGCCTGGGTCTTGCACCCGGCCGTCACAATCGCCGCGACAACGGCAAGCAATGCCGGCCTTAGCCAGCGAGAATTCGAAATGGAAGTTTGACTGTGCTTCATCGACGTACACCTCATTGATGGCGAGTCTTCACGCCTGAATCACGTTTCGCCGCCGCAGCCCGATCGCTCCGGTATCGCTACGTTTGAGCTGTCGAGACACGTTTGAGTTCCCTTTCAATCTACACGAAATCGCGTATGAAGATGTGCTCCTGTATTCACGCTGACGATAATACGGCGCCGCAGCGTGATCAATAGCTTCCATAATCCAGCATACAGACCGCGGAACGTTGTGACTTGCGATGCATAACATGTTGATTTTATGTTATTTAGCGTTGAACGTGCAGTGTGCAGCAAGGAGCCCTGATCGCCGCCGCGGGCGTCCTGTGCCGGTCACGGAGTCTTGCGATAAAGAATCAGCGACAAATCGTCCGGCTTGCACGGTTTGCTGCTGTGATCGGACACCATACGGTGATGCGCGAGATCGATAACGGCCTCAACCGCTCGATCCAGCGGCCCTTTGCGAACGCGCTCGACAATTTCGTCGAAATGCACGTTGTCCGTCAGTCCGTCACTCGCGAGCAGCACCGTGTCTCGCGGTTTGAGTTCGAGCATGGCGCCGACATCGATGCGCATGTCACTCATGCCGACAAAATTCGACACGAGATGCCGTTGCGCATGATGCAGCGCCGCCCTCTCATCCAGGAATCCGGCCTCGACCGCGAAACCCGTCGGCGAGTGTGCCGTCGTCTGTAACTTGAGCTGGCCGCGCTGTCCGACGATCATCGCTTCCGAGTCGCCAATTTGGTACGCGCGCGCGATCAGCCCTTCGATCGTCACGACAGTCAGTGTCGTGGCCGATCCACTGGCGAGACCCATCACGGCCTTGTTAGCGGCTTCGATGCCATTGAGAATCGCGTTTCTGAGCAACATCGTTTCAGCCATGGCCGCCTGCAATGACGCGATCATTGTTTGGATTGCCATCAGTGACGCGCGTTTGCCGGCGGGTAAGCCGCCCGCGCCATCGGCAATGACGAGAACGACCGCTTGCGGGCCCCAGGGAATGATCGCAACGGTGTCTTCGTTTTCCGTTTGCTTGTCGGGCGAGCGGCACGTATAGGCGATCATGATGCCACCGCCGACAGGAGCAGTTTGCATGTCCGGTGCGGTCGCTCCGTCCAGCAATATGATGCGATCAGACAATTGCGTCATCTGTGTACATCCCTGGCCGCGCGACTACTCACGCCGCACGGGCTCGCGGCACCAGGCGCAGTAGTTCCAGAACTCCTGTGCGATACCCCACCTGCACGCCTTGCACGAACTGCGGCCACCGGGCATTTTCCAGCGTCGCCGGACCTTTGTCCGACACCACGGGCAATAACGCATGAACATCATGAGCCCGCCGCGACAACGCGCATTGCTACAACGCACGGTGTAGCGCCGATCCGGATAGCGGCGCGTGACTTCCTCGACAAATCCGGGCCCGTAGCACCATGCACAGTAATCCCAGTCATTCTTGACGCCACGCTCGCAGCGTGGGCAACTCGACGGGAGCGTCGATTCGGAGCCGCGCGCCGGATTGTCAAAACCACACCAGGGGCATGCCTGCATGCTTTCCGCGACGGGGCCTTCGCAACGGCGGCACTGGTGGCGCGTGTCGAGAACCTTGCGAAATTTGCGCTGAAATTCACGCCACTGAAGCTGGCGCCAGGACGTGCCTGCCTTCGTGCCGTTGCGCGCCTTGATGCGTTTTTGCTTGCGTGCGTGGCTGCGGGGACGTTCAAATGCCGCCAGCATCTGCGTAGCGTCACGATATCGTTTCGCCGGGTCGAGCTGGATCGCCTTGCGCAGCATCGCGACAAATTCGGGCCGGACTCGGGCCGACAGGCGCTCGTGTCCCACCATCGGCCATGCGAATGGCCACTCGGGCAAGCGGCCTGAGAAAAGTCTGTACAGGACGAGCCCGAGCGAGAAAACATCGGACTGAAATTTCGGCCGGCCCATCGCCTGCTCCGGCGCAATGTAATCGATCGTGCCTGACCCGGACGCCTTTACGGTGCGCAGGCTGATCTTGGCGAAACCAAAATCGGCCAGTCTCAATTGATCGCCGGGAAACAGAATGAAATTCTCGGGCTTGATGTCGCAATGGATGATCTTGTGTTCATGCGCATGCGCCAGTCCGGCCAATGCCTGACCCGCAAGGTCGAGCGCTCGCGCGGTGGAAATGCGGCGCTCGAGCCGATCCGCTAGCGATTCTTCTCCAAGCTCCATGGCGATGACGAAATGTTCGCCGATGTAGCTGGCATTCAGAACCGGCAGGATATTGGGATGTCCGAGCTTTGCCGCAACCTGCACTTCGTGCAGGAATTCCTCGTGGCCGGTATGCCCGCTTTCCTTGGGTATCTTCAGGGCAACACGAGTGCGATGAATCGTGTCGTAGGCCCGATATACATCAGCCAGCGGACCCGACGCAATGCGGCCCGAAATCCTGTATTTGCCGATCTTTTGCCGGGCCCTGAGCAATGCCGGTCACACTCCGTTGTCTTAATGACTGCAACGCATGGATGCGCCGCAATCATTGGGTGTGTCGCCGGCTGAGTCAAGCGCTATCAAATCGCTGCTCGTGCTGCTTCAGCGCATCGAGTCATCAATATTTACTACAATGTGCACACGCCAAACAGGGGGGCGTCAGTGGGCAACTCCGGAATCCGCAGAATTCTTCGCGCCACTCGTTATTCGGCGCAGGGCTTCGCACATGCGTGGAGACACGAAGCCGCCTTCCGTCAGGAAGTCGGTCTGACTCTGGTCCTGGTACCGGCTGCCGTCTGGCTCGGCCGCAGTGGGATAGAGCGGCTGTTACTGATTGCCTGCTGTGTTTTGGTACTCATTGTCGAGTTATTGAATTCAGCCATCGAGGCAACTGTCGATCGTATCGGCGAAGAACACCACGAACTATCGGGGCATGCAAAAGACCTTGGCTCCGCTGCCGTATTCGTAAGCCTCGTGATCGTCGTGGCGGTTTGGGCGACCGTCGCCTGGCTGCGGTTCCTGTCCTAGTACTCGGTCGAGGCGCGGCAGAACACTCAATTGCTGGAGCGCACGCGTTGCACTGCCTGCCTCCAACCGGCCAGCAGGGACTCTCGCCGATCGCCGGACATGGCCGGATCGAATACGCGATCGCGACGCCACAACGCCGCAACGTCGTCGATCGAAGCAATAATCCTGCTCTGGTAAGCAGCCAGGTACGCGGCGCCAAGTACCGTTGATTCGACGTTCTCCGGCCGTTCGACCGGGATGCCCAGAATGTCTGCAAGGAATTGCAGAAACCAGTTATTGGCAACCATGCCGCCATCGACACGAATCACATTTGGCGCAACACCGTCGTTCGACATGGCATCGATAAGGTCTCGTGTTTGGAACGCAACGGCCTGCAATGTCGCCGTGACGATCTGCTCGCGGCCGCTGCCGCGTGTCAGGCCGAGTATCGCTCCACGGGCATGCGGGTCCCAATAAGGCGCACCAAGACCCGTGAACGCAGGAACGACATGGACATCGTCGACGACGCCGCACGCCGCAGCAATCTTCTCCGTGTCCGACGCAGCGGCGATGACATGCAGCTCGTCACGCAGCCACTGAATTGCCGAGCCCGCGATGAACACACTGCCTTCAAGTCCATAGGTTACCGCGCCATCGAGGCGGCTCGCGATGGTCGTCAACAACTGGTTCTGGCTGCGCAGTGCGTTGTCGCCCGTATTCGTGATGACGAAACAGCCCGTCCCGTAGGTGCTCTTGGTCATGCCCTTGCGGAAGCCGGCCTGGCCAATCAGCGCTGCCTGTTGATCTCCAGCGATGCCGCACACGGGTACAGTGCCACCGAGCGTGCATTCGTCGGTAACGCCGAAATCAGCGGCGCAATCCAGCACCTCGGGCAACAGCGATGCCGGGATGTCGAACAGCCCAAGCAGTTCGTCGTCCCAGGCCTGAGTGTGAATGTTAAACAACATCGTACGGGAAGCATTGGTCGCATCGGTCGCATGGACGCGACCACCGCTCAAACGCCACAGCAAGAAGCAATCGACCGTGCCAAAGGCCAGCTTGCCATCGTTCGCGAGTTGCCGCACACCGTCAACATTGTCGAGAATCCACGCAACCTTCGTCGCCGAAAAGTATGGATCGAGGCGCAAGCCGGTCTTCTCAATGACTTTCGTCTCTGCGCCATTTTCCTTTAGCGCCTCACACTGCCCGGCCGTGCGACGGTCCTGCCACACGATTGCGTTGTAGACGCAACGGCCGGTCTGCCGGTCCCAGATCAACGTAGTCTCACGCTGGTTCGTGATCCCGATCGCGGTGATATCGGCAGCCCTTGCACCTGCACCCCGCATGGCTTCGCGCGTAACGCTTTGCACGGAACCCCAGATAGCTTCCGGGTCGTGTTCGACCCAACCGGGCTGCGGATAATGCTGAGCGAACTCCTGCTGAGCGCTGGCGACGGCAGAAGCATCGTGACCGTAAATTACGGCACGGCTGCTACTTGTGCCCTGATCGATGGCCAGTAAATAGCGCTTACTCATCGGGGCGCTCCCGACCGCGAAAAAGTGGGGTCGAACCGAAGTTTTTGTTTGACGAAGCCACTTGGTCACCCATTATCTTACGAAAAACTTCGGTTCGACCCCACTTTTTTCTTTTTTCGACCCCACTTTCTCTAATCCTCTGCGAGTTCGGCAATATCGCGAAAACAGGCCAGCGCGTCCGGATTTTCCAGCGCCTCGGCATTCGCCACACGTTCGCCATGCACGACAGCACGAACTGCGATTTCAACGATCTTGCCGCTCTTGGTTCGTGGAATCTCCGCAACGGCGACGATTTTCGCCGGTACATGCCTCGGTGTCGTGTTTTCCCTGATCACGTTGCGAATTCGATGGCACATGGCGTCATCAAGTTGCGCGCCCGATCGCAGTACGACGAACAGCACGATACGAACATCGTCTCCCCAGCGCTGTCCAATCGCGATGCTCTCAAGGACTTCATCGAGTTTTTCGACCTGCCGGTATATCTCAGCGGTGCCAATGCGCACGCCGCCGGGATTCAGTACCGCGTCCGAGCGACCATGAATGATAATGCCGCCACTGGCCAGCAGTTCGGCAAAATCACCGTGCGCCCACACGCCGGGAAACCGCTCGAAATAGGCGGCACGATAGCGGCTGTCGTCTTCGTCGTTCCAGAAACCGACCGGGGTTGACGGGAACGGCCTCGTGCACACAAGTTCGCCTCGTTGTCCAATAACCGAGTTGCCATGTTCGTCAAATATTTCCATGGCCATGCCGAGGCTACGACACTGCAATTCCCCGCGGCGCACCGGCAGAATTGGATTACCGATCGCGAAGCAAGCCAGGAGATCGGTGCCACCGGCAATTGACGATAACTGGAGGTCATCGCCAATCGCATCGTAAACGTAATCAAAACTCTCCGGCGCGAGCGGCGAACCCGTCGACAAGACGGCGCGCAGGTCAGGCAAGCGGAACTCATCTTTCGGCCTGATGCCGGCTTTCTCCAGCGCAGAAATGTATTTCGCGCTCGTGCCAAACACCGTGACGTTTTCCCGCTCCGCCATCTTCCACAGAACGCGGCCATCAGCAAAGAAAGGCGAACCGTCGAAGAGAATGAGCGTCGCGCCGCTGGCCAGCCCGCTCGCGAGCCAGTTCCACATCATCCAACCGCAGGTCGTAAAGTAAAAGAGTCTGTCATCTTCCCCGAGGTCGCAGTGCAGCACGTGTTCCTTCAGGTGCTGTAACAATGTCCCGCCATGGCCGTGCACGATGCATTTTGGAGCGCCTGTCGTGCCCGAGGAGTACATGATGAACAGCGGATGGTCGAACGCGACCGATGCGAAAGACAGCGTCGATTCGGTGACAACGAAATCGTCCCACCTCACAACATTCGTTGCGGTCCCGGTCCCTGCTTCATCGCTTGCGAACGGCACGAGTACCGTTTTTTTTATGCTCGGTATACGCTCGATGATCCCGGCAATCGTCGGCATCGAGTCGATGCGTTTACCGTCGTACATGTAGCCGTTCGCGGCAATAAGGACCTTCGGCTCAATCTCCCCGAAGCGGTCGACAACGCCGTTGATGCCGAAATCGGGTGAACAAGATGACCATACTGCGCCCATACTCGCGCTCGCCAGCATGGCGATGATGGCTTCGGGGCAATTAGGTAGGAATCCGCCAACGCGATCGCCTTTGCCCACACCCGCGCGGCGCAGACCTGCGGCGGCGTCTGCGACGGCCTGGCGCAGTTCGTCAAAACTCAGTTCGCGTCGACTACCGTCCTCGCCGCAGCAGACCAGCGCCGGCCGTTCGCCACTGAATCGCAATAGATGCGCGGCATAGTTTATCTCGCTGCCGGCGAACCATCCCGCATCCATGATGTTATCGGGGCGGCTGATCGTGTGGCTTGCGGTGACGCTGAATTCGACGCCGCAAAACTCACACAATGACTCCCAGAAGGAAGCTGATTCCTCGATAGACCACCGGTGCAGATCGTCATAATTGTCGAACCCGTTGTCTGACATGAAGCGGTACATCGAGGAAGATTGTTGCCGCTTCTTTCCAGGCGTCCAGATGATCGGATTTTCGGTCGTTGTGTTTTTCATTGCCTGTAAGTCTGTCGGACATAGGCGATCGTAGCGAGGCGCTTCAGTATGCACATAACATCACTTGTGTCCACGCCCCGCAGAAGGTGATACTCAACCAGTCAGCAAGGCAACAAGATGGCAGCAAAGTGACCGCAACGATTCCTGACACAATGCATGCGATTACGATCGAAACGCCGGGCGGGCCGGAGGTTCTGCGTATCAGCTCTCAAGCAGTGCCGACGCCTGGCGATCGTGAAGTCCTCGTGCGGGTTGCGGCAGCCGGGGTTAATCGCCCCGACTGCCTGCAGCGCCTTGGCCGGTATCCCGTACCCCCGGACGCCAGCCCGCTGCCCGGACTCGAAATTGCGGGTGAAGTTGTGGCAGCGGGCGGTTCTGCCAGCCGCTGGCGGCTTGGCGATCGGGTTATGGCGCTGACCCATGGCGGCGGCTATGCGGAGTATTGCAACGCCCACGAGGACCATTGCCTGCCGATACCGACCGGAATGTCGCTTACCGAGGCTGCCGCCATTCCCGAGACGTTTTTCACTGTCTGGTACAACGTCTTCATGCGCTGCAAGCTCAGGGATGGCGAAACGTTTTTGGTGCACGGCGGCTCGAGCGGCATTGGTTCGACTGCGATTCAGCTGGCGAAGGCATTCGGCTGCGTGGTCATCACGACGGCAGGCTCCGACGAGAAATGCAGATTTTGCGAGAATCTCGGCGCCGACCGGGCAATCAATTACCGCGACGAGGACTGGCAGCAAATCGTCGGCAACTACACCGGTGGTCGGGGCGTCGATGTGTTACTCGACATGGTTGCCGGCCCTTACATGCAAAAAAACCTCGATTCGATGGCCCGCGACGGCAGATACGTGATCATCGCATTCCTGCAAGGACCGGTCGCGGAATTGAACATGCGCGTCGTGGTCGCAAAGCGGCTTACACTAACGGGCTCCACGCTGCGGCCCCAGACAATCGAGGAGAAGACGCAGATCGCGAAAAGTTTCGCCGAAAATGCTTTGCCACTGCTTGAATCGGGCGCAATCGCTCCCACAATCTATGAGACATTTGCACTGCGAGACGCCGCGCTGGCGCATGAACTGATGGAAAGTAGCCGTCACATGGGCAAGATCGTTCTGACTGTGGCTGACGAATCAATGAAAAAGGAATTATCGTGAATCAAACAGTGATTTGGGTAGCCGCCGTAGCGCTGCTTGTCGCAGTGTCCTGGCTGATGTTTCGAAACAAGTCCGGCCGGCCTGTGCCTGACATTTTGCGTACCGGAAAACCATTGCCCGATTTCGCGGCGGTCGATGAACAGAGTGATCCGGTTCGGTCGACCGATCTGATCGGATCTGCGACGGTGATGCTTTTCGTCCGCGGTAGCTGGTGTCCATTCTGCAGCTCGCAGGTCGAGGACCTGACGTCCTATTACAAGGATATCGTCGATCTCGGCGGCAAGCTCATTTTCGTGACACCGAAACCGCTCGAGACGACCCGTCGCGTCGCCGATTTTTTCGAAGTCGAGTTCGACTTCTGGCTCGACGAGTCACTTGGCGTTGCAAAGCAGCTCGGTCTGTTGCACCAGTTGGGCGTGCCGGAAGAATTCAACAAGGAATACGGTGGCGATACGGTGTGGCCGACTGCACTGGTCATCGATCCGGCGGGCATCATTCGTTTTGTCGAGCTGTCGAAGCACATATCCGACCGGCCGGATCCGAAAGTACTACTGGCGGAGTTACGCCGGGCGGTCAGCGCCTGATAGACGTTCAATCGGCGGCGGCGATGATCTGCCGCGCCTGCGCGTCGGCAATGACGTTGGTCGGCTCACCTTTTCTTGCTGCTTCTTCGAATATTCCCGTGAGCCGCGGACCGATTTCTGCGACCAGTTGCGTCACGCCTTCGTCTCCGATGTCACCGTCATATTCGCAAGCGACATTGATGATGCCACCACCGTTGATCACGTAGTCGGGCGCATACAGTATGCCCGCATCGGCCAGACGCTGGCCGTCCTCGAGCGTCTCGAGCTGATTGTTCGCGCCACCCGCAATGATCGCCGTCTGTAACTTCGGAATTGTGGTCCGGTTCAGGATTGCCCCGAGAGCACACGGCGCAAGAATGTCCACAGACTGATACAAGATTTCGTCAGGCGCCACTCCGGTCGCACCGAATTCATCGCATATTCTTTGCACGCGCGCGTCGTCGATGTCGGCAACCTTGAGCGACGCGCCTGCTTCGACGAGAAGCTTGCACAAATGGTAACCGACGTGGCCGACGCCCTGGACGGCGACACTCAATCCGCTCACGTCATGGCGGTCGAGCTTGAATCTTGCCGCCGCCTCGATGCCGCAGAATATGCCGAATGCAGTTTTTGGCGACGGGTCTCCACCCGCCTTCCCGCCGGCCGTCGGCAGGCCCGTTACATGTTTCGTCGTGCGCGCGATTGTCTGCATTATTTGCACGGTCATGCCGACGTCTTCCGCCGTAATATAGTCGCCATTCAAGGTATCGACGAAATTGCCAAAGCGCTCGAACAGCGCGTCAGAGCCATTGAAGTCGGATGTCTTCATGATCACTGCCTTGCCGCCACCGAAGTGCAGGCCGGCCATCGCGTTCTTGTAGCTCATGCCTTGCGACAATCGCAGCACGTCGTGCAATGCCTCGGCGTCGCTGGCATAGTTCCACATACGGCAGCCGCCTGCAGCCGGACCGAGTGCAGTGGAATGAATCGCGATGATGGCCTGCAGGCCGGTTTTTGCATCGCTGCAAAACAGCACGCGCTCGTGATCATCAAATGCCGTATCGGTGAAAACGGACATGGCCATCCTCGGCTTGCAGTAGGCAATTCGGTTGGGAAGCCGAACCAGCGCGCGGATTCTAGCATCGACAGGCGCGGGATTCACAGCGATCATCGGCGAGTCACGGCCCGCTCAGTCGCTAGAACGGCACACCGACCGCCTTGCACAAGAATTTCATGTACGGCGTCGCTGCCTTAAAGGCCGTCTCGACCCTGCGTTGAAACAGGGGATGCAAACAGTCGCCGACTTCCATGTTCTTGATCGCAATGAAACTCTTGCGCTTGATGTCTTCGATCAATTCGTGATCTTTGCTGAACCCTCGCGGTGGACGCTTAAGTGACTCGCCGCCGAGATCGAAATGCCGCCGGAAGCCACGGTCGCCGACAGCATGCTGCCAATCCGTGCCGTTGAATGCGATGCGTTCGCGAATCGCGAGCAGTGCCTCCGGTTCCGGGCGCCACATGCCAACACCAATGAATACTTCGGCTGGATCGACATGCACGTAATATCCAGGTGAATGCACGTTCCTGGCCTGCTCATGACGAAATTGGATACCGATGTTTGTCTTGTAAGGTAATTTGTTGTTCGAAAATCGTGTGTCGCGATAAACGCGCATCAGTGATCCGCCGACTCGCGTCGGCAGCGCTACAAAATGCGGTGCAAGTTTCGCGAGCGGTTCCTGCATTGACTGGATGAAACGTAGAGCGACGTCGAGGACCAGTTCCTCATAGCGGCTCTTGTTTACCTTGAACCAATCGCGATTATTATTTGCCGAGAGTTCTTCGAGGAATGAAATCGTGTCCTGCTCGAAGCTCGCGTAACGTGCCGGCATCAACCCCGACCTTCCCCGGACTCACTTTGCGGATGCAGATACATGTCAGATTCGTCCTCACCTTCTCTTGGCGCAAGACAAGCAAAGTCCTTCTCGATGAGAATGGCCAATTTCTCTCCTTCGACGAGTGGCTGCTCACCCCTGATCGAGACTTGCTCAATCGTCGCCCACGCAAGCACGCTGGTCTCCGGAAGTCGCACCGTCAGCCCTTTGTCGGATAAGAAGGCGTCCGGCGTGACGCTCGCGGGACTACTTTCGACCTCATAGCGAAATTCCCGGCCGTCCGGAAAACGGGTACACGCAGACACAAGTCCCTCGTGACGCAAGGTATCAACCTCGGTCTTTGTCAGTCGCAGACGAATCGAGTTATTTCGAATTCGCAGTTTCACGATGTCCTGTATTGACACCCAGGTTCGATCGTGGAATCTGTCCAGGTGTTTCGCCGCTTGCATGAACGGTGACTGCTGCCGCAGGCGGGCAGCATCGTATCCGCCGTCATGAGCGATTGCAGGCGAATCACCGCCCCGTTGTCGGCGACGCAATGCTTGAGTGCTTTGATTGCCGGGAACAGCAATCGCTGAAAACGATTCTCAGCTGTTATGCACGGGCATCTGAGTGCCAGCGGCTACTCAGCCATTACTTTTTCGGCTTGCGGTCCTTTCTGACCCTGCGTCACTTCCATGGTGACTTTCTGACCCTCTTTGAGAGTCTTGAATCCTTCCATCATTATCGCGCTGTGATGCACAAACACATCCTTGCCATCTTCGCGTTCGATAAATCCAAATCCCTTGTCATCGTTGAACCATTTAACGGTTCCCGAAACTCTTTCTTCTGACATAGTTACCTCAATACATACTTACTTACCCGAGCCGGTTTGAATTCGCCCGACCGGTGCACGGCGCATCGTACCCGCAAAAATGGCTGGAGGCTCGTCATTGGCATGATCGAATCGCCCTGAATGCGCATGCAGGCACTTAAACACTGCTTTTTTATAGGGTTTTTCGTAATTTCCGCGCCGCCATGGATACCGCAGGCACCCGCGCCGAGTCCGCGAAAATACCGCGAATTGCGCAATTGAAATGGCCGTCAGTGGCGCTTTTGAACGTAACTTCGATCCAGCTTGCTGACGGAATTGCAGCCGACGAGGGCCATCGTTCGTTCTACCTCGCTGTGCAACAGGGTGAGCGCTCGTTCGACACCGGCCTGACCGCCCGCGGCCAGTCCAAAAAGGTAACCACGCCCGATACTGCATACGTTCGCGCCCAGCGCGAGTGCCTTGACAACATGGTTGCCGCGCCGAATTCCGCCATCGCAAATAATTTCGAGGCGGTCGCGCAAAGCATCGGCAACCGCAGAGATACAATCCACCGGGGCGGGTGCCGAGTCGAGTTGACGTCCTCCGTGATTCGACAACATGACAGCCGTCGCGCCCGAGTCGGCCGCCTTTCGGCAGTCTTCCACTGTCAGCAGCCCCTTGATGACGAGCGGCCCGCTCCAGCGACCTGCCAACCACTCAACATCCCGCCACGTCAGCGAACGGTCGAGCTGGCTGTTTATGTAGTCCATGACGCCTGACTTCACCCGCCTTGCCGCATGGTCATCGCTCGTGATGTTCACCATCTCGAGATCCTTTCGCAGTATCACTCGTGCCAGCCAGTCTGCATGACGCACGAAGCTCAGAGCGCTCCGCCAGCGAAACTTCGGAGCTGCGGACAGGCCGTAAACGTGATCGCGTTCGCGATTTCCTGCGACCGGCGTATCCACTGTCAAACATAGCGCCGCATAGTTCTGTGCCTTGCAACGCTCAATGAAATTGTCTGTCAGGCCACGATCCTTGAAGACGTAGATCTGGTACATCATCGGACAATTTCCCGCCCTGGCGACGTCTTCGATCGTGGTCGTTCCAACTGTCGACAAGCTGTAGATTGTGCCGAATTTTTCGGCGGCGCGTACAACTGCAGTTTCACCGTCCCGGTGGAATAGCTTCGAGGCACCTGTGGGCGATATCATGACGGGCCAGTCGATCGCCTGGCCGAATATCGTCGTCTTGAGATCGATGTGGCTGACATCAGACAGCTGCGACGGCAGCAATTCGTATTCATTGAACGCATCGGTGTTGCGCGCGAGTGTAAGTTCATCGTCGGCGCCACCATCCAGGTAGTGGAAGACCGGCAACGGAAGTCGCCGCCGCGCAACGCGCCGAAGATCGAATATATTATTGCAATCCGCGAGCTTCACGCACGCAGGGTATCACGGATATTTCAACATTCGCGGCTGTCAGACTGCTAAGATTGCGCGCCTCGTACCGGCCTCAAAAAGTTACTATGCCAATGACCGACGATCGGGAATCGGCCGCAAGGAACCGGGCTGTCGCAATCTGGTTGCTGGTCTGTTGTGCCCTGGTGTTTGCGATGGTCGTGCTGGGAGGCGTCACGCGGCTGACGGGCTCCGGCTTGTCGATCGCCGAATGGCGCCCGATTATCGGCGTTGTGCCGCCGCTGAGCGACGCAGACTGGGCGCAGAAGTTCGAGCTGTATCAGCAAACACCGGAGTACCACAACGTCAATGCGCACATGGACGTCGATGGCTTCAAGGGAATTTTCTGGCTCGAATACCTGCACCGAATGCTTGGGCGTACGATTGGTCTGGCGTTCCTGGTGCCATTTCTGATCTTTGCGGCCAGGGGTGACATCGCCAGAAGCGACCGGCCGAAGTATCTTGCGATGTTCGTACTCGGCGGATTACAGGGCGCGCTGGGCTGGTACATGGTTAAGAGCGGTCTCGTCGACGTGCCGCACGTCAGCCAGTACCGTCTGACCGCGCATCTTGTCGCCGCGTTTCTCGTCTATGCCTGCATGTTTTGGGTTGCGATGTCGCTGCTGTTTCCACACTCGGGCGACGGCCGACACCCCTGGTTCGCGCGCTCGCTCGCGCTCATGGGCCTGATATCCGTTACGATAATATCGGGTGGTTTCGTTGCCGGACTCAAGGCAGGGAAAATCTACAATACATTTCCGATGATGGGCGACAACTGGCTGCCGCCCGGTCTTTGGGTGCTGCATCCTGCGTGGCGAAATCTCTTCAGCAATGCGACGACCGTACAATTCGATCATCGCGTGCTCGCGATGTCGACATTCCTGCTGATCGTCGTCTTCTGGATTCGTGCACGCAACGTGGACTTACCGGACCGCGCCCGCCGCGCAACCACGGCGATGCTGCACATCGCCGTGCTGCAGGTTGTACTGGGTGTATCGACCTTGCTCCTCTCAGTACCGGTGGCTCTCGCGGCGAGCCACCAGGCCGTGGCCATGCTGCTGTTTACGGCCGCATTGTTCGTTGTGCACAGCCTGCGTGGCCGTGTCGCATAGGGGCAATTACCCATAGTGCCGGCCGCGCACTTCGGTCACGATGCAGGGCATGAATACTCTCGCGCTCAGGGTCCCCAACGGGCCGGAGATTTGCTTCGACCGGCGATTGATCGAGCATTACGGCGGCCGTGGCCCACGATATACGTCCTATCCGACTGCGCTCCAGTTCAGCGACGAAGTGAACGCCGACGGTTACCGCCGCAACGCCCTGGCGAGCAATGCAAGCGCCGCACCGCTCTCGTTGTATGTTCACATTCCGTTTTGCCGCTCGCTTTGCTACTACTGCGGATGCAACAAGGTTGTGACACGCAACCAGACGCGCGTAAAACGTTATCTCGACCGCCTGCATCGTGAGTTACGCATGCAGGGCGAGCTATTCAGCCACGAGCGCAAGGTCGAACAGGTGCACTTCGGCGGCGGCACGCCGACCTACCTTGATGCCAGGCAGCTCAACGCGCTGATGGCCGACCTGCGCGGGGCGTTCAGTTTTGACGACAGCGACGAACGCGAATTTTCCATCGAGATAGACCCACGGACCGTCGATGGGGAGCGCATAAGGGAACTCTGGGGCCTGGGCTTCAACCGGTTGAGCCTCGGCATTCAGGACTTCGATCCCGTTGTGCAGAAAGCCGTCAACCGTACCCAGCCAACTGCCAAAATATTGCGATTACTCGTCGATGCACGCCGCGCCGGTTTCGAATCGATATCATTCGACCTGATCTACGGTCTGCCTTTTCAGACAATTGACAGTTTCGATCGGACACTTGACCTGGTCATCGGCATGCAACCGGATCGACTCGCAGTTTACAACTACGCTCACTTGCCGCAGCGCTTCAAAGGGCAGCGCATGATCGATGAGGCTGCCCTTCCCCAAGCGGCGTTGAAACTGGAAATTCTGCATCGCACGATCGACCGGCTCGGTGACGCCGGCTACGTCTATATCGGTATGGATCATTTTGCGTTACCCGGCGATGCGCTGGTTCGGGCAAGGCTGGCCGGCAGCTTGCAGCGAAATTTCCAGGGTTACTCGACGCACGGTGACTGTGACCTTGTCGGGCTCGGCGCCAGTGCAATCAGCCGCGTTGGCAATGTATATGCGCAGAATGCGGTCACGACGGCTGTCTACGAGACGCTGATCGGAAACGGTCAACTAGCCATTCAAAAGGGCATCGTGGTCGATAGCGACGACCGCCTGCGCGCTGCCGTAATTCAGGTCCTGATGTGTCATGACAGATTATCGTTCGATACTTTCGAGGCTCGGCACGGCGTGAATTTTGCACGCTATTTCAAGCGGGAACTCGAGCGGCTTCAGCCCCTGGTGCGCGACGGCCTGACGATCGTTGACCGGGACGGAATTTTGATCACACCCAAAGGGCGTTTGCTGCTGCGCAGCATCGCGATGATCTTCGATCGCTACATCGAAACGGAACTGGCTGAAACCCGCTTCTCAAAAGCGATCTGAGATCCGCGAGGCACGTCAGATTTCGGTCAGCCAGCTATGACTGTCCGGCGAGACTCCGTATTGAATGTCCTGCAGCGCCTTGCGCAACCGTTCGGTATTGGCTCCGGCAGCGCCATTACGGACCGGTATCTCTTTGCCCTCGTAGACGTAACAACCGACGGGGGCCAGACATGCGGCCGTCCCCGACAGGGCCGCTTCGTGAGTCGGTGCCCACTCCAGCAATTCCGTAACCGTGAAATTGCGTTCTCTGATTTTGTAGCCGAGATCTGCGCCAATCGTCAGTATCGAGGCGCGCGTCATACCGTGCAGAAACGTGGCATCGAGAGGCTTCGTAATGATCTCATCATCGCTGATCAACATGAAATTTGACGCACCTGTCTCCTGCACATCTCCATTCGGGCAGAATAGAACCTGGTCAACACCGTACTGCGCTTTCGCATCGAGCGTCGGACCCAGCGCCGCTGCATAGTTGCCACCCGTCTTGGTGCTGCCGAGCTGCTCGGTCGACCTAGCCCGGGTGTCGTCGACGAGCAACTTCAGCGGCCGCGGGCCGCCGGTGAAATAGTCGCCGACCGGTGACGCCAGCACGAACAATGTCGCCTCGGTCGACGGCGCCGCCGCCGCGCCAATATTCGGCAAAGTGCCAACTAACGTGGGCCGCAAGTACAGCGAGCTCGGTGGATCAGGAATATCGTCAACATGCCTCGCGACCAGATCGACGACCATGCGCACCAGCATGTCAGCGTCGGGTATCGGCAGCCGAAGGGAAGCCGCACTTTTCTGCATACGCGCAACGTGGTCTTTGAGACGAAAAATTCTCGCCTTGCCATCCGCCCAGCGATAGCCTTTGAAGCCCTCGAAACAGGTACTCGCGTAGTGGAAAACGTGCGCGGCCGGATGCATCGGCAATGGCGCGAGCGGTTCAATGGATGAGGCTTGCCAGGCTCCGTCCGCATATTTCGCGATGGCAATGTGATCGCAGAATGTCGTTCCGAACTGAGTCATTTATTTCCCGGTGGCATCTCGCGCAAGGGGGCGTAACTTTGCCATTAAACGGTGCCTGTTTGCCAGCCTTATCTGCGCGTTGCATGTACTCCAGGGCGCGAATACGCGTATATCTGATTGTTTAACGTACGCCGGCAGTACTACACTTAGCTCCGGTACAGAAACAGCCATCGGATACGACCCTCATGACCCCGACCGCCAATCGACTTGACGCTTTCTGGATGCCATTCACGTCCAACCGCGACTTCAAGAAAAAACCGCGCATCATCACCGGGGCGCAAGGGCACTATTACACCGCAGACGACGGCACGAAATTGTATGACACGTTTTCGGGGCTGTGGACGTCCGGGCTCGGTCATTCGCACCCGAAGATTGTCGAGGCTGTGCAGAAGCAGGTGGCTGAGCTCGATTTCTGCATGACGTTCCAGATGGGCAACGACAAGGCATTTGCGCTCGCCGAGCGCGTTACCCGGATGGCACCCGAGGGTTTCAACCACTGCTTTTTCACAAATTCCGGTTCCGAGTCAGTGGACACCGCGCTCAAGTTCGCACTCGGTTACCACCGGGCGCGGGGCGAAGGCAGCCGAACCCGCCTGATCGGCCGTGAGCGCGGCTATCATGGCGTCAATTTCGGCGGCATGTCCGTCGGTGGAATCGTACCGAATCGCAAGGCGTTCAGCGCCAACCTCATTCCGGGTGTGGATCATATCCGGCACACGATGAATCTGGACAAGTCGGCCTTCAGCCGCGGGCAGCCCGCAACCGGTGCACACCTCGCGGATGACCTGGAACGGCTGGTCGCGCTGCACGACGGCTCCAACATTGCCGCCGTCATCGTTGAACCCGTGGCGGGATCAACCGGAGTATTGCCGCCGCCTGTCGGCTATCTCGAGCGCCTGCGGGAAATCTGTGACCAACACGGCATTTTGCTGATTTTTGACGAAGTCATCACGGCCTTTGGCCGCCTGGGCAAGCCGTTCGCGGCGCAGCGATTCGACGTGATGCCCGATATCATCAGTACGGCGAAGGGCCTGACCAACGGCGTCATACCGATGGGCGCCGTTCTTGTCCGCGACCACGTTTACGAGGCATTCATGCAGGGTCCGGAGCAGATGATCGAGATATTTCACGGCTACACCTACTCGGGACACCCGGTCGCCGCTGCAGCCGGCCTCGCCGCCATGGACGTTTACGAGGACGAGAACATATTCGAGGGAACCCAGGCCCTGGAACAGACGTTCGAAGATCTTCTGCACTCATTCGCGGATCATCCACACGTCATTGACGTCCGCAACATCGGCCTGATGGGCGCGATCGAAATGGCGCCGCGCGATGGCGCACCGGGCGCGCGCGGCATGGAGGCGCACAAGAAGTGTTTCTGGGATGAGCACCTCGTCATTCGCAACGGCATGGATATTCTGCAGTTCTCGCCGTTCCTGAACGCAAATGCAGATGAAATGCGAACATCGTTTGAAGCTATTCGCCGCGTCCTCGATTCGATCGACTGACGTCGAGCCACTGGAGGCATCATGAACGCCCGACCCGCTAGAAATCTCGATTCGGCAAACATTGTCGGCCACTTCATAGACGGCAACGAGATCGCCGATGACAATCGACCGCAGCCGATCACCAATCCGGCAACGGGCGAGGTGACCCGGCATGTTGCGATGGCAACGCAGGAAACCGTCAGCAACGCCATCGCGGCGGCAGAAGCAGCATTTCCGGCCTGGCGCAATACGCCACCCGCCAAGCGCGCCAAAGTCATGTTCAGGTTCAAGGCGCTGCTCGAGAAACATGCGGACGAGATCGTTGCGCTTCTGACCAATGAGCACGGCAAGGTCATCGATGACGCGATGGGCGAGTTCATTCGCGGCGTCGAAGTTGTCGACTATGCCTGCGGTATCCCGGAATTGCTCAAGGGCGAATATTCGAAAAACGTCGGTCCGGGAATAGACAGCTGGTCGGAGTTTCAACCGCTGGGTGTCGTTGCCGGCATCACACCATTCAACTTCCCGGCCATGGTTCCGATGTGGATGTTCCCGGTGGCCATCGCCTGCGGCAACACGTTTATTCTCAAACCGTCCGAAAAAGACCCGAGCGCACCGCTGTTCGTCGCAAAGCTTATGAAAGAGGCCGGCCTGCCGGACGGCGTAATGAATGTCGTCAATGGTGACAAGGAAGCCGTCGACGCATTACTCGGCGATGTGCGCGTCCAGGCTATCAGTTTTGTCGGCTCGACACGGATCGCTGAGTACATTTACACGACGGGCACCAAGAACGGCAAGCGCATTCAAGCGCTTGGCGGCGCGAAAAATCACGCCATCGTCATGCCGGATGCCGACATCGATAACGCCGTCAACGCCCTGATGGGCGCTGCTTACGGCTCCTGCGGCGAGCGCTGCATGGCGATATCCGTAGCCGTCTGCGTCGGTGACGACACGGCCGACACCGTGATCGGGAAGCTGCAGGACCACCTGCGCGACCTGAAAGTCGGTAACGGCAATGACGCGAGCAACGACATGGGCCCGCTGATTACCAAGGCCCATTTCGACAAGGTTAAGGACTATGTCGACATCGGCGTCGCGGAAGGCGCCGACCTGGTCGTTGACGGACGTCAGCTGTCGGTCGAAGGACACGAAAACGGATTCTTCCTTGGACCATGTCTTTTTGACAACGTCATGCCCGGTATGCGCATCTACAAGGAAGAAATTTTCGGCCCGGTGCTGTGCGTCGTTCGCGTTGACTCGCAAGAACGTGCAATGCAATTGATTGATGACCATGAATATGGCAACGGCACGTGCATATTCACCCGCGATGGCGAGGCTGCTCGCTACTTCGCCGACAACATCAAGGTGGGCATGGTAGGAATCAACGTGCCACTGCCGGTGCCCGTGGCCTACCACAGCTTCGGCGGCTGGAAACGCTCATTGTTCGGCGACCTTTACGCCTATGGACCGGACAGCGTGCGATTCTACACACGGCGCAAGACGATCACGCAACGCTGGTCGTCCGGCGGCGTGCGCGAACAGGCGCAATTCTCGTTTCCGAGCAACCGGTAGCCTTGTACCCGGCACGAAGCAGCGGCTCCGACGGGCATCCGCTTTGCTCTGATTCCATCAATATCGCGTTGGCGGAGTACCATTGGATTGATACTCTGCTCGGGGACCAGCGATGAATCAGATTATTGGCGCGGCTTCAATATTGTTAGCCGCAACCTTGGCCAACGCTCAAGATGCGCCAATGCGCTTCAAGTCGACTGAGGTCGTACCTGGTATTTACATGCTCGAAGGCGACGGCGGCTTTGCCGGCGGTAACATCGGGTTGCTTGTCGGCGACGAGCACATCGTCCTGGTGGACGATGGCCTCGAGCCATTCGCCCCGGCACTGATCGATGCCGTGGCAGAAGTGGCGGGGCGTCCCATCGACTTCGTCATCAACACACATATACACGGCGACCACATCGGGGGCAACGCAGCGCTGTCCGCGGAGGGTGCAACCATCGTTGCACACGACAACACTCGCAGTCATTTGATCGCCGACGCCGAGTTCGGCCCGGAAGGCTTGCCGGTCATGACATTCTCGGACGCCGTTACATTTCATGTCAATGGCCACGAGGCGTTCATTTTTCATATTGAAGCTGCACACACGGACGGCGATGCCGTCATCCATTACCGTAATGTCAATGTCATTCAAGCGGGTGACATCATGTTCAATCACCTGTTTCCATTTATCGATCTGGACAATGGCGGAACCGTGGATGGCTATATTGCCGGTCAGCAGAGAATCCTGATGATGGCCGATGACGAGACGATCATCATTCCGGGTCATGGTCCGCTCGCGACCAGGGCCGATTTGGCGCGAGACCTCGATGTGCTGATCGACTGCAAAGCACGTATCAAGGCGCTTGTCGATCAAGGCAAGAACGAAAGCGAGGTACGCGCGGCAAACCCGCTGGCCGTCTATCATGAGGGCTGGAATTGGGACTTTATTACGACTGAGCGCATGACTCAGACACTGTATCGGGATCTAAGGAGCGAGCAGCCGAATTGATCCCCCAAAACGAGTGCCAGCCGACTCGTTATCAGAGCGCAGCTATGGATACAACAAAAATCGCAACATTCGTCAACGCAAGCTGGGATGACTCGATCATTCCCGAGCTGTGCGAATACATCAAGATACCGAACAAGTCACCGGTATTCGATCCAGACTGGGAGAAGCACGGCCACATGGAGCGGGCCGTCGGCATGCTCGAAGCCTGGTCCCGGAAACAGCCCGTCGAGGGCATGACGGTCGAAGTCGTCCGCATCGAGGGACGGACACCCGTCTTGTTCATCGACATTCCCGGGACAAGCGACGACGTCGTATTGCTGTACGGGCACTACGACAAGCAACCGGAATTCAGCGGCTGGGCCGACGATCTCGATCCGTGGGTGCCCACGATCAAGGACGGAAAATTATACGGCCGCGGCGGCGCGGATGACGGTTACTCGACATTCGGATCTCTGACTGCCATTCGAGCGCTGCAGGAGCAGAAAGTCCCGCACGCGCACTGCGTTGTATTGATCGAGGGCTGTGAGGAAAGCGGCAGCTTCGATCTGCCCTACTACATCGACATGCTCGGCGACCGCATCGGTTCACCAAGTCTGGTCGTTTGTCTCGACGCGGAGTGCGGCAACTACGACCAATTGTGGTGCACGACATCGCTGCGCGGCAACCTGACCGGTACGCTGCGCGTGGATGTCCTGACCGAGGGCGTGCACTCAGGCGGTGCGGGCGGCATTGTGCCGTCGAGCTTTCGCGTACTGCGCATGCTGCTGAGCCGCATCGAGGATGAATCGACCGGGCGCCTCCTTCCGGACAGTTTGTACGTCGACATTCCGGTGCAACGCAGCGAACAGGCGAAGCTTGCAGCCGAGACCTTAGGCGACCTGGTGCACGCCAAGTACCCCTGGGCGGTTGCGGATCCGCGCCCCGGCGAATCCGTATTCGATCAGCTGTTGAATAACACGTGGAAACCCACGCTTAGTGTCACGGGTGCCGATGGATTGCCGGCGCTCGTTGACGCGGGTAATGTGCAGTTGCCGTATACGACGCTCAAGCTTTCGTTCCGGCTGCCACCGACATGCGATGCCGACGATGCCGCTGCGGCTGTCAAAGTTCTGCTCCAAGCCGACACGCCGCCTTTGGCTGATGTCGCGTTTGAAGTGGACGCGACATTGGCCGGGTGGAACGCGCCACCAGTCGCCACGTGGCTCGAGGCGTCCATGCAAAGCGCATCGCAAGAGTTCTTCGGCAAGCCGTCCATGTACATGGGCACCGGCGGCACGATTCCGTTCATGGGCATGCTGGGCGAAAAATTCCCCGACGCCCAGTTTCTCGTCACCGGTCTGCTCGGCCCGAATTCCAATGCACATGGCCCGAACGAATTCCTGCACATTGAAACGGGCAAGCGCCTGACCTGCTGTGTTGCGCAGGTCCTCGCCGATCACTTCAGGCGCTGATCCGGACCCGCAATACAGTGCCAACTGGAAGCCGCGGGGCGAATGCCGCGAATTGTGAGGGCTGTCACGCAGCCCAAATTTGACCTGAACTAGTCTGTCATAATCCTGATTGATGACGGAATAGACCGGCGCATGACGACAAACACCGCTACCGAAATCGGCTGGCTCCGCGGACCCGGGTTCGACGGATTCTTTATCGTCGGAATCGCCGCAATCGGCGTGGCCTCCGGGTTCGTTGTCGCATGGGACAATGACCTGTTCCTGCCGATACTGGCCGCCGATCTGTGGATACTCGGTTACCACCACGTGGTCGCCACCTATACGAGATTGGCTTTTGACGCGCAAAGCTTTGCGGAAAACAAGGGACTGATTCTGTATCTGCTGCCCGCCGTCGCAGGCGCGGTCGTGCTCCTGGTCTTGTCGGCAGGCTTGTGGTTAGTGCCGACGATCTACCTCTACTGGCAGTGGTGGCATTACACACGTCAAAGCGAAGGCATCTCCAAGGCCTATATCGGGAAATCGCGCGACAAGCAGCTGCCAAACCCCCGCCTTGCTCGCGCTGCACTTTATTCCGTCCCCCTCACGGGCATACTCGCCGTTTCACATCGCTCACCGCCGGATTTTCTGTACTTTCCACTGAGGACTCTGCCGGTTACGGAATCCGTCGTGCTGATTGCGGCGATCATCACCGTGGCCATTCTCGGTCTGTGGGTGCTCGAGCAGGTCAAAGCTTACATAGCCGGGCGCCTGGCGATACCGTACGTCATGTACGTCACGAGCCACTTCATCGTCTATTTCTTTGCTTACATCTACATGGAGGAGATCAATTACGGCTGGTTGATTGTCAACATCTGGCATAACGCCCAGTACATCCTTTTCGTCTGGCTTTACAACAATCGACGATTCGGCGGTAGCCTTGACAAAACGCACCAATTTTTGTCAACGATCAGTCAAAATGGACGGTTCATCCTTTATATTGCAACCTGCCTGACGATATCGACGTTCGTATATTTCCTGATTACCAGTTTTCTTTCGGACGCGCTGAGTACCACATTCGCAATGACAGCAACGATGACCGGATTGATTATTTATCAAACCATCAATTTCCATCATTACATCGTTGACTCATTGATCTGGAAGCTGCGGAAAAAGCCCATTCGAGATACGCTGGGACTGACCTGAATCCGCTGATGCGGTTGAGTGACCATGGTGACTAAGACCATTGATGAACATCGAGTAGAGTCCGAGCCGTCGGTCGCTGTTGTGGTTCCGCTGTTAAACGAGGCAGAAAATCTCGAGAACTTGCACGCTCGCCTGGCAACAGCGCTAGAACCGTTCCCGACCAGCAGGATTCTTTTCGTCGATGACGGCAGTGTCGATGAATCCATCGTGATCATCAAGCGTCTTGCAAGTCAAAACAGAAACGTCCGGTTCATATCCCTGACAAGAAACTTCGGCCACCAGATTGCACTCAAGACCGGCCTGCAGCACTGTGATGCCGACGTCGTGATCTCCATGGACGCCGACCTGCAACACCTTCCCGAAGCAATACCCGACATGATCAATGCGTGGAAAAACGGATATCTTGTCGTCAATATGATCCGCGGCAAGGAAAAGACGTCTGTACTGAAGCGACTTACGTCGAAAGTATTTTACAAGCTGATAAACGCGGTCAGCGACTTCGAAATCGTCCCCGGAAGCTCCGATTTTCGTCTACTTGACCGCAAGGTAGTGGAATTGATCAATGCGTTACCTGAGAGGTGCGTGTTCCTGCGCGGTGTCATTCCGTGGCTGGGATTCGAGCAATGTGATCTCACTTATCAACTGGAGGAACGCCAGCACGGTGAGAGAAAGTACAATCTGTTCAAGATGCTTCAGCTCGCTGCAACCGGGATAACGTCGTCGAGCACAAAACCGTTACGAGTCGCATTTGTAATCGGCGCGGTTACATCATCCGTTGCGGTCTTGTACGCTGGCTACGCGTTTCTGGTGAAAATCCTTTTTGATACTGCGATCTCCGGTTGGGCATCGCTGCTCATCGGCATGATGCTGCTCGGTGGAGTGCAACTATTGATGCTTGGCGTCATTGGCGAATACGTTGGCCGCGTGTTTCTGGAAGTGAAATCGCGACCGCATTCGATCATTCGCGAGAGCGATCTCGACTAAACCGGCTTCCGCCACATTGACAACGTTGCGAACGAGACTTTTCTGCCAAACCTGGAGCGCACAAGCTTGCGTTCCAGCGCCCATATGGCCCTGACCAGCCGCGGACTCCCAATATTCAGGTACGGAAAGGCATCCGGGTTGTAGTAAAGTATGTAGGACAGCAGTCCCGGATAAATAACATCGACCGGTTCGAGACCCCCAGCCTGAAAAAAGCCCAGTAATTCATCGACAGCAAACGCCCTTTCAGTTTGCTCATCAAACAGCGCATTCCGATTGTAAATTCTCTCCCGAATCGATCTGAACAAAGCATTGCCGTGCGTCGGCTCAAAATTAATGAAAAATCCACCCTTCGCAACATACGCACTTAGCCTGCTAACCACCTTGGCCGCAATGTGCGGAACATGGTGAAGCCCACCGAGAAGAATAATGATGTCGTAACTGCGGTCGCTTTCAAACGTAGAGACATCTGCCTCCCAGACGTCAATAGCCGGCTGCCTGCGCTTGAGTCGGGAAATCACTTCCCCGCTGAAATCAAATCCGCTGTATTCGACGGTCTGCGAAAGCCTTGAAGCAAGAATCTGTAGCCCATCGCCAAAACCGCACATCGGTTCCAGGACACTGACCGGGTCTGGCAAGTCCAGCATTTTATCGCCCAGGATCTCGGACCAAATGAGCTCTTTCAGACAGAGATGATTGCGGTGTTGTCGCGCCTTTTCGTATCGCTCCGCGATACTGTCAAAGTGCGCCTGCTGGCGGCCGATCTTCTCGTCCACGCCTCAAACCCGAAGTGTTATCAAAACAATGCCGACAACTATCGCGCTGACCCCAATACCATGCAATATCGACATGTCCTCATCCAGTAAAAAGTAGCCAATCAACTGTGTCGACAAAATGAGAGCCCCGGCCGCTATTGGAAACGCAAACGATAACGGTGTTCGAATCAGAATGTACAGCCAAAGCAGGAACCCGACGCCGTATGCAACGAATCCGATCGCGAATTCGACAGACATTACATGCCCGGCGGCTTTAATTTTGTAGAGCCCGAATGCACTTATGACGACATAAAGTAGCAGAAACAAGAAATTTGACATGAATCCCATTACTCCGTGACAACGTTGTCCGTATCAAGTCGAAGATACACTGTGAGCCCGTGCATTCGGCCGCCGAGTCGATATTTCTCCTCGATATACTTAACGAGTTGCCGTGTGTGTTCAGTGACGTACTTGTCGCTCGGATTGTAAAATATCAACGCCGGGCGTGCCGCATCGATAAATGATCTCGCTTTATCAAGCTGCGAATTGCTTCGAATTCCGAGTGCCGAGTTATAAAACCACAATGGTGATCTTCTATTACTCAGGAAATTGATCTCCGGATTAGCGGGCAGGGTCAATACACTTTCTGTTGCAGCCGCATGCTGGTCAACCAGCGCAATTATGTCCTTGTAGGCCTCACAAGTTCTTAGTTGCAGATCGACCCCAAGCCGGGGTAGGTCGCAGTCAACCAACGGATCTCCTCGATCGCCGCGCAATACGCCGGAGATATTTTCGGGGAGTGGTTTTCCCGCATGAAACATCAGGCCGACGACCAGACAACATGCAACCACTGCATGAAGACCGACATTCGACCTGATTGACCAATCACGACTTACAACCAAGAGGCCTGCTAACGTGAGGGCCGAGCTGTACATCAGGTAAATCGGAATCTGATAGTGTAGCGCCACGAGACTGTAGAAGCAGGCAAGATACGCGAACGCCGGAGCGCGCCAATGACCTGCCCTGCAATGCCTGCGCAGCAGCTCCACACCAAGAACTGCCGGTGCGCTCAATAATGCCAGCCAGAAGATTCCGTTCACAAGTGCGGCAGCATCGAATTCATGGACAAGGCCCTCAAAGACAAGAAACGGATACTCCGAATATGAAATGGTGGAGATAAAATCCTGCCCGCTGAGCGACACGGCCACCAATATCGCGTCATTCCACCATGCTCCAATGGACTGGTTGAGACCGTGGTAAATGAAAATCGGCGCCGTTGCGAAGACGGCACCCGCTGTGGCTATCGCCGCAAATCTCCACACCAGCGCATTCGATGCCCGCAGCCTCGCCACATGCATGCCCGTCAACACCAGTGGCCAGGCGCCGATCAACAGGATCGTCATAAGGTCGCTTGTTTGTGCGACGACAACGGCCAGAACGAGAAAGGCCGGTATCAACAGGCACAACACCGCGCAGCGGTCGCGGCTGTTCTCCTCATCGGCCAGCCTGGTCAGCACGAATACCACGGTACCGGCAGCGACGATGACGCCGGTAAGCTGGCGAAACATGAAGACAGCACCAACCAGCGCCCCTACCGCTGCAATTCTTCTTGCTGACAAAGCCTGAGATCCACTCAAGACAGCGGCCAGCACTATGACCAAGAACAAACAGTACCAATTTGCAGTAGGATTCTGAAACTGCACGAAGGTCAGGCCAGCCAGTACGCCGCCAACCAGCAGAGCACTGCGTACGCTGTTGCGGCTAAATATCCAGTACGCAAAACATGCCTGAACTAATGTCAGAAAAACGAGTGGGTAACGCATGCTGACCAGCTCTTCACCAACCGCGCGCATGGACAATGCGTTCATGAAGTGAATATATCCCGCATGCACGTCCTGAATATCCCGGTGCAGGACATCGCCATGCAGCAACCTGCTCGCAACATAGGCATAAGCACCATCGTCTGGTAGATACGATGACCGGTCGTGCATTTGAATGAGAAGTGCTGCGGCGAGAACAGTCAGCAACGCAAGACCCAAGATACGAACTAGCCGATTGGTGTCGTAAGCCCCTTGGCCGTCCTGTGACATTAGTTTGCTGAACACGAGCTGAGTGGCTTGCGATGCAATAGTCGCGACTGAATGCAACAACACTGCCTCGATTTCACGGGGCAGTCAAGCCCGGCCTCGCCATGGTGGCTGCGTAACATCGTCCACACGTTACCGACGGATAAGCACCAGCGATCGATTATACTGAGTCAAGACAACTGACTTGGTACGCGCTGATCGCAACTATCGTCTATCAGGAGTTCTTGTGTCTGCTACCGTGAGACCGGCGTTTCTTCCAATTCACATCGTCACGACGCGATCGGTATCACGGCAACGGGTGCCACTGGCGAGCTGGTCGGCATTGATCCTGGCCACGGTGATTCTGGTCTCAGCGAGCGCAGCCGCGGGAGAATCAG
>Ga0209980_10000105_pt1 | contig 40306 bp, 35 predicted proteins | sample CR02metaG_FD_183611 | JGI IMG/M metagenome (GOLD analysis project Ga0209980, IMG submission 183611) | Deep subsurface microbial communities from Mariana Trench to uncover new lineages of life (NeLLi) - CR02 metaG (SPAdes) (version 2) | ecosystem: Environmental > Aquatic > Marine > Ocean trench...
GCATGACGTTATACTGGGCGCGTCTGCAGCTGTTCCGATGTGAAGCATGACCGCGGCAAGCCCACCAATCAAAGAGTCAGAGACCTTTTTCCGAACCCTGCTGGAGTCCGCGCCGGACGCGATGGTCATCGTTGACGACCACGGCAAGATCGCGATCGTCAACGGTCAGACCGAGAGCATGTTCGGCTACAAGCGCGAGGAATTGCTTGGTCGCGAGATCGAAATGCTGCTGCCTGCTCGGCTGCACCAAGGACATGTCGCGCATCGAAAGACATACGCTGCGGACGCGAAGACCCGACCGATGGGCACCCATCTGGATCTCCTGGGGCGACGCAAGGACGGCAGTGAATTTCCAGTCGAGATCAGCCTGAGCCCCGTGAAGGCAGCTAGCGGGACGTTCGTCTCCAGCGTCATTCGTGACGTTACGGAGCGCAAGCGCATGGAGCAGGAAATCATCGCAGCGCAGCATGCGGCCGAGCGTGCCAGCAAGGCGAACAGTGCGTTTCTTGCCGCAGCGAGCCATGACCTGCGGCAGCCGGTGCAGGCGCTGAGTCTGCTCAACGGCGCGTTGCGGCGCACGGTCAAGGAACCGCGGGCGCTGGAGATGATCAACAATCAGGAGCATTCGCTCATTGCGATGACGAATCTTCTCAATTCGTTGCTCGACATCAGTCGCCTCGACGCAGGTGCCGTGACGCCGGAATTCGAGGAATTCTCGATGCAGCGGTTGATCGATCGCCTGGCGGCGGAATTCGGACGCCAGGCGCAGCATAAGGGACTGACATTCACGGCACTGCCCTGTTCCATGGACGTGCGCAGCGACCCGAATCTTCTGGACGAGATCGTTCAAAATCTCGTGTCGAATGCGATTCGGTACACGGACAAAGGCGACGTGCGGCTGACCTGCAAGGAAGACAATGGCTATTGCCGGCTCGAGGTCACCGATACCGGCATCGGCATCGAGGAAGATCAGCTTGATGCGATTTTCAATGAATTCCATCAAGTCAAGACGCCGGGCTCCAGCAACGAAGGATTCGGTCTGGGGCTCGCAATCGTGCGTCGCCTGGCAGACCTGCTCGAGCACGAAATCGGCGTGCGGTCGACACCTGGCAAGGGCTCGTGTTTTTCGGTGATGGTGCCGGTTGCGACCAGCGTTCGGCCTGCGCCCGACAGCGGCCAGGCAGACGACGCAGAGGAAGAAATCGCGGGCGCGGGGCTGATCGTGCTTATTGAGGATGACGTGAGCGTGGCGAATGCCTGGGGACTGCTGCTCGAAGCCGAAGGCTATCGCGTTGCAACCGCCGCATCCGCATCGGAAGCCGGTGCACTGATCCGGCATCTCGATGCGCTGCCGGTATTGCTGATATCCGATTTTCATCTTCTGGACGGATCGACGGGCGTCGAGGCGGTCGGCGACATTCGCAAATACTATGGCCGGAATATTCCGGCATTCATTGTCAGTGGCGACACGTCGAAGGTCGTGAAAGAGGCACAGGCGCTCGATAACTGCACGGTGATGAGCAAACCCGTCAATACAACAAGATTGCTTGCTGCGGCGAGGACGGCGACCAGAACCGGCGCCGTGCCACAAGACTGAAACCGATCGCGGCGCACCGCTCCTACATTGCTACCAGAGCGAACCAGCTCTGCGGCGACTTGGAGAACGCAACTCCGACGATATACGCATAGACCGCCATCGCGGCAAGCATCGCGATCACCCGAATACGCTGCGTTCGGCCACTACGAAGTGTTCTGCCCCCACGCAGCGCGATGGCACCGAGTACGATGTAGACAGGCAAGCCCGTGAACTTCGCGAGCAGCCAGCTGTGCTGCATCGGGTTCAGTCCGAGCATTATGACCAGGGCGATGCCCGACGCAAGAAACAATGTGTCGATGATGTGTGGCGCGATTCGGGTCATTCGCCGATCGAGCAGCGCCGACCCGGCGGTCATCCAATAGCCGCGCAAGCAGAAGCCCGCAATCGATGTGGCTGCGAAGACGACATGAAGGAATATGAGCATTGAGTACATAACATTTGATCCGTGATTTTCGCGTCCACATGGCAATGAAGAATGACATTCTCCGGAAATTTCGTGATGGACTCCAGTCTGATGTCACGCGTGATGATTCTTCGAGTCTTCGATCGGAGTGACAACCCGAAATTCGGTACGCGAACCTACCTATGGCTTTCTGATTGGGCGTTGGCAAGCTTGCAATCGGATCTGATGATTGTCGACGCGAACATGGGCTTGTCACGGATACTGGAAAAGTCAATACTTTCAACATATTAAATAACATTGCGCTGACTGTAGCCGCAAAATGATCGAGCACAGGAAACGCAGCCATGGCAGTTGGGCGAGTTGCCAATTTCCAGGCCGATACGGCGGCCTTCGCCGACACGAGCAAGATCTGGATCATGCTGACGGCAAATTACTAGGCGGATTCGTGTGCCTCGGGGCTGACGGGCGTGCTGAACCAGTCAGGCTTGACGATCAGCAGGTCGCAGGGCAGCTGCTCCAGGGTGCGTTCGGCCGTCGCGCCGATGAATAGCCTTTTCCAGCGGTTCCTTGATACGGCTCCCATGACGACGACGGCGGCGCCGAGTTCGTTGGCGATCGCCGGCAATTCCTCGTGGGTCAGGCCGGCGACGAGATGCGACCGTTCATCATCGATAGCATGAAAAGAAGTGATTTCATTAAACCGCTTCTGATGGTCTTCGTGCATCTGCTGCTCGATTTCATCGAACGGTAAAGACACCGGTATGTAGGCATTCGCGGTGGCGGTCGCGACGGCGATGCGTGGATCGTAGCAATGAAAAGCGTGCACTCGTCCGTCGAGCTTTTCCGCCAGCGTTTTACAGACATTCAGGATCTCGTCGTCGAGTGCAGCGGGCTTGTCGTGCTGATTCATTGGATCGATCGCAGCGACAAAAACCGGCGCATCCGCGGACTCTCGCGGTTTGACGAGCCAGAGCAGCGTTGGGCAGGTTCGAATCAGATTCCAGTCCGTATTCGACAGCAATGCACGAGTCAATGCCGAGTGATGATGCGTGTCCTTGATGACGACGTCGGCTCCGCAGTTGACGGTGTGACGAACGACGCCCTCGTCGAGCGGATGGTCCCAAACAGCCGACGTGCCAACGACAATTCCGGAGTCGCGCAGCGGCTCGGCGATCTCTTCCAGATGTCTCGCATGATTCTCTATGACTTGATGACGTGCATTCTCGAGCGATGGTGAGTCAAACAGGCGATCACCACTCAGGTACTCGTTGTAATAACAGACGAGCAGCTCCAACTCGGCGCCCGTCGCCCCGGCCAGCCATGATGCACGACGAATTGCGGGCTGATCCTCAACGGTCGGGTCAACGACGGCGAGAATCCGGGAGATAGTTTGCATTTTCACACCTATAATATACGCATACTGGCTGTCAAAACCCGCACCTGAATGCGTACGTCTCGACGGTACAGCATTCCATAGAAAGTGATGCCTGGATAACCCCGGATTTTACCTACGCAGCCATAGTGGAATTTACTAATATCGCGGTGGCCGGCACTGCACGTATGATTAGACCGGGCGCAGCATGCGGAAACGTAACTGGAGTAGCGATGCACGCAGACCCAAATGAGGCATTACGCCGGCGGCTCGAGAAGCAAAAGCGCGACCTGACCGCAAGGCTGGATCGAATCACTGCAAATGTGCGGCGTGGTTATCATGCCGATTCCAAGGAACGCGCGAAGGAGTTTGAGGACCGCGAGGTCGTCGACGCCCTGGGAAATGAGGCCAGGGACGAAGTCGCGAAAATCACGGCGGCCTTACAGCGGATGGAGTCCGGCAACTTCGGCCTGTGTGTCGAGTGTGGTGCAAGGATTGAAGACGCGCGGCTCCAGGCTCACCCATATGCCGAAGAGTGTATCGAGTGTGCCAGGCTGGAAGAGCGCCGCGGTGCGTTGCTGTAGCCGGGTCAGCTCTGCCGCATGTGCAACTTGACGAGGTCGGCGAGTGACCTGGCCTCCATCTTTTCCATGACGCGCGCACGATGAATCTCCACGGTGCGTTGGCTGACGCCGAGTTCGTAAGCAATGACTTTGTTTGCCTTGCCGGTCACGACGAGGTCAAAAACTTCGTGTTCGCGGTTCGTCAGGCGCGCGACCCGCTCCACGACTTCCGAGCGTTGTTGCCTTTCTACTCGCCGCTCCCGGTCGGCCTTTAACGCGTCGTGGATGCGGTCCAGAAGATCCTGATCGCGAAACGGCTTTTGAATAAAATCGACAGCACCTTTTTGCATGGCCTCGACGGCCATCGGCACATCGCCGTGACCCGTTATGAATATGATCGGCAGGGTGTTGTGCCTCTGCACGAGCAATTCCTGAAGTTCGAGGCCGCCAAGCCCCGGCATGCGAATATCCAGAACCAGACAGCCGCCCCGATCATCGCTGTATTGCTCGAGAAACTCGTCCGCCGAGCTGAAAATTTCGTGCCGCAGGTGAACGGATTCCATCAGGGCCTGCATCGCGACCCTGATGGCGGGATCATCATCGACGACAAATACTGTGGGTGTCTGTTTGTCGAGCTCAGTCATGATACTTCGGGAATCCGTTGTCTCACTTGAAGGTCTCATCTACGCTGCCGGTTGCTGACGCCTGCCATTGCAATAACGTCCGCAACAGTAATTGGATCAGAAAAATCAGGGTTTTGCGAGTACTGGCGGTAAACTGCTCATTGCGCGTGAAGCGTCAGGCGCGTCTCACACCCATCTGAGGCTTTTTCAATACTCCGCGCTAGTCGAGACGCTTGGAGAATCGCAGCGCGGCGGCCGTCATCGTGATCAGTGCAAACCCTATGAGGAAGACGACCTCGGGATAGAGTTCCACCAACGCTGCGTCGCGCAGCATGATGCCGCGCGTCAGGCGAATGAAATGCGTATTCGGCAGCAGTTCGCCCAGGTACTGCGCGACCCTGGGCATGCCGTCGAACGGAAACATGAAGCCGGATAGCAAAATGGACGGCAGCAGGTAAAAAATTGTGACCTGCATCGCCTGGAACTGCGTTTTCACCGCCGTCGATATCAACAGGCCCAGTCCGAGGTTTGCGGCTATAAAGGCTGTTGCGGCCAGGTAGAGATCGACAATGCTGCCGCGGATCGGGACGTCGAATAGCAGCCGGCCAACGCTGGCGATCAGGGCCAATTGAACAAGGCCGATCACCACATAGGGAACCACCTTGCCAATCATGAGTTCGGCCGAACTGACCGGCGTGTTGATCAGCAGTTCGAGATTGCCGCGCTCACGTTCGCGAACGATCGCAACCGCCGTGAACAATGTCATCGTCATCGTCAGGATGATTCCCATCAGGCCGGGTACGATGTTGACTGGTGCACGGCGCTCCGGATTGTAATAAGGTCGTATTTCGATCGGGCCCGCAGACGCTCCTGCAGCCATTTTTCCATGTGTCGTGCTGCGCGCGACGTCAAAAGCGATCGGCATGCCTCGCAGCCGGGTCGCGACACTGAGTATCATCGGGTCGCTGCCGTCAACAAGCAGGTGTACGGCCGCTCGTGACCTGTCAGCGACACGGCGATCGAAGTCGTGAGGGATCACGACGCCAATCGAGATGTCGCCGGCCCGCAGCAGATCTTTGAGCTGCGCGGCGTTTGCGACCGTCGCGATGATGTCTACGACTTGAGTCTGTCCGAGTTCCGCGACGAACTGTCGCGACAGGTGCGTGTTCGCCTGATTTGCGACTGCCGTCTTCAGGTTGCGCACGTCCGTGTTGATCGCATAGCCGAACAGGAGTACCTGGATGATCGGCAATCCGACGATCATGCCGAACGTCAACCGGTCGCGGCGCAATTGCAGGACTTCCTTGCGCACGATGGCCATCAGACGAGTCAGCGACATCATGCCGCGCGCTCCTGCGGCGTCATCGTGACTGCGACAAAAACGTCTTCAAGCGTTGCCGGCATGAGCTGCACACGAGCCTGCATGTCCTGTGCGCGCAATGCGCGGTCGACGAGCCGCAACGGATCGTCAACCGTCGTCGAGATCAGCACACGCAATCGGATGCCGAGCTGAGTGACGCTCGCGATCCTCGAGATAGTGCTGAGTGCGGCCTGCGCGCGATACGGATTGTCGGCAAGTACTTCAACGATGTGCATGCCGGTATTTTTCTGCAGATCGTCGGGAGTGCCATCGGCGACCTTGACGCCGTGATCGAGGATTGCGAGCCGGTGGCAGCGCTCTGCTTCGTCCATGTAGTGCGTCGATACGAGGATTGTGGTTCCGGCGTTTGCCAATTCGAATAACCCGGCCCAGAAATCGCGCCGGCTCTGCGGATCCACGGCGCTGGTCGGTTCATCGAGCAATAGCAATTCGGGGCGGTGCAGGACCGCGCAGGCCAGCGCGACCCGCTGTTTCTGTCCGCCGCTCAGCGTCGCTGCAAGCTGATCACGTTGTGGCCCGAGGTTGTACTGTTGCAGCAATTCGTCAATGCGCGATGCCCGGTCCGGCGACGGAAACGAGTAAATCTCGGCAATAAATCGAAGATTTTCGAAAATCGTCATGTCGCCGAACAGCGAAAATTTCTGCGTCATGTAACCGATCCTGGGTTTGAGGGCTCGGGAATCGCCGGGAATCTCGGTGTCGAGGACGGTCGCGGACCCTTCGGTCGGCAACAGCAGGCCGCATAGCATGCGGATCGTTGTCGACTTGCCCGAGCCGTTGGGGCCGAGAAAACCATAGATCTGACCTTTCGGTACCTTCAGGTCCAGCCTGTCGACAGCCCGCACGGCGCCGAAATGCTTGCTAAGACCCCGGGCTTCGATGGCGAATTCGCCGCTCACGGGAGGGGGGCGTCGCTCAGGAACTCGACCTCGACCGGCAAGCCGTCGGGCAGTCGATCCCGTTGTCCGGTGAGGTCGATCTTGGCGACATAGCTGAGCCGGCCGCGATCACGTTCAGTCAGCGCGTAGTAGGGCGTAAACGCCGATTCGCTCGATACCCAACGGACCCGCCCGTCGAGAACTTCGTCGAGTCCGTCGACGAAAATTCGCGCGGCGGTGCCGGGCCCGATCGTGACGCGAATCGCCTCGGGCACATAGACGCGAGCGTACGGTTGCACGCCACCGAGCAGGATCAGCACCGGCTGCCCGCTCGCAGGCCGCTCGCCGGGCTCGAACAGCCGACTGTCGACGATGCCGGCGACCGGTGCGCGCACCTCGTGGCGGTCGACGTCAACCTGCAGGTAGTTGCGCCGGGCTTCGGTCTGGTGCAACGCCTGTTCGGCCTGCGTCAATTCCTCAATGGTCGTTCCTGCCAGCAGCTCCTGCAATTGCGCTCGTCGCACGTCGAGATTGGCTTGCGCAGCATCGAGCGCGGCCTTTGCGCGGTCAAGCAGGTCAGGAGAGGCAAGTTGCTGCTCGCGAATTTTCTTCGTGCGCTCGTAGTCGGCAGCGCGAAATTCGAGATCCCGGATTGCGCCGTGGACATTTGCACGCGCGGCGGCAATTTGCTCCTGGCGCGGACCGCGAACAAGCTCGTCGAAACGCGCCTGAGCCTGCGCGAGGGCTGCTGCGGCCTCCGCCAGTCGTGCCATCGCGCGTGTCGCGTCCTGGCGCAGCAGGAGCTGTCCCGCGATGACGGTCTCACCTTCGGCTACGTATATCCCGACGATCGGTTCACTCGATTCCGCCGTCAGCTCGATGCGGTCGGACGCGAGGTCGCCAACGACCCGCCGTGTGGAATTCGGGTTATCGCAGGCCCCTGACAGGAACGCGGCTGCTGCAATGACAAGTAGTGGTCTGGCGTCCATGTCTGACTCCAGTCAGGCCTTGATGTCGTTGAGAATCATGTCGATGTGGCACTCGATGAGCCGGTCGGTGTCGAGCGAGCGATTTTCGAACAGGAGCTTCCAGATCACGGAAAAAATGACCGGCGCAATCAACAGGTGTGGAAGTTCATTGACGGCAGTGCGTCGAAATTCGCCGTTTTCCACGCCGCGATCGAGAATTTGCTGCAGTGCCGCCAGCCCGCGTGATACGACGTTTTGCCAATAATAATCCACGAGGTCCGGATGCCTGTGCGCCTCGGCGATCATGAGCCGTACGACGATGCCGACGGGCGAGCCCGGGATGCCTTGCATGAACTGCAGCATCGGTCCGCGCAAAAACGCTTCAGCTGACAGCGTGGACTGATCGAGTGCAAGCTCCAGCGCGTCGACGCGCGGGATCACGACACTGCGAATGACAGCCTTGAACAATTCCTCTTTGGTCTTGAAGTAGAGATACAGCAGCCCTTTGCTGATTCCGGCGCGTTTCGCGACTTCCTCGACGCGGGTCGCCGCGTAGCCGTTCTCGGCGAAAGCGGACAGCGCCGCTGCCGTGATTTCGTCGGGCCGGTCTTCCTTGCGGCGCCGGTAGCGCGGCTCTGCCATGATTTCTGCCCGTTACTGACTAACGAGTCACTAAGTATAGTTAATGACCGGCCGGTCAGCAAGGATCATTTTGCGACCGGGTCGAACTGAACCGGATTTTGGCTATTGCCTCCAGAGCCGGGAGTTGGGCGGATCCTGCTCGAAATTCGAGCGAAACGGGTTGATGTCGATGCCGCCACGTCGTTGAAAACGCGCGTAGACGGTCAGCGCTTGCGGGGCGCAGCGGTCAAGAAGGTCGACAAACATGCGTTCCACGCAATTCTCGTGGAAGTCGCTGTGCTGTCGATACGAGACGATGTAGCGTGTCAATGCCGCGCGCTCGATGCGGGGCCCGCGATAGCGGATCAGGACACTGCCCGAATCGGGCTGACCCGTCACCGGGCACAGACTGCGCAGCAGATCCGAGCGCAGCGTTTCGCTGACCACCGTGTCCGGATCGGCACGCAGCAAGTCGGCATCGACATGCCACGCATCGCAGTCCACATCGTTATCGTCGAGCGAGTCTCCGGGTAGCGGTTCGGTGTGCCGGCGACCGGTATCGGCAGCGCTCGTCAGCCTGACATCGACTACCGAGCCCGCACAGTCGCCAAGATCCCGGGCGATGGCGGCGCGGACGTCGTCGGTGGATTGCTGATGCGTCATCGCGAAGGAAGCCAGGTACAGCTTCATTGACTTGGATTCGATGATATTCGGTGAAACGGCCGGCACGCGAATTTCGGCCAATGCGACCCGTGGCAACCCGCCGGGTGCCAGCCAGGTCAGTTCCCACGCGTTCCACAGGTCGGTGCCGTGGAACGGCAGCGGCTCGGCAAGACCGAGTATGGAGCGGCTTTGCGCACGTGCGATCGGGCAAAGCGACTCGGGCGAGTATTGCTGCGGCTGCGTCGTCGATCGTCCCAGCGGTGATTGAGCGGTCATTGTTGCTGTCATTCCGGCAAGGTCTTGGGAGTGTACGCGACGAATGCCTGCTCCGGAATTCGCAACGGAATGGCGGGATCACGCCGATCCTCGTGTACAATACCGGCCTTTTTTCGTGGTCAGATTAATGAGCCCGTCCAACAACACAAACGACGCCGAGCGCGGCTATATCATTCCGATAGGCGGTGCCGAGGAAAAGCTGAACAACCCCGAAATTCTCGATCGATTCGTGACTATCTGCGGTGGCAAGAACGCGCGCATCAGTATCATTCCGACAGCATCGGAGCGCGATGACACCGGGCGCAACTACGAGAAGCTGTTTCGCCGCCTGGGAGTCAGGCATGCGCGCGTATTGCCGTTCGAGACTCGTGAGGAATGCCAGTCGAGCCCTGATCTCGATTACATCGACAAGTCGGACGGCATATTCATGACGGGCGGCAACCAATTGCGCCTGTCGACGACACTGGGTGGCACCGAAGCCGCACGACGAATTCGCCGCCGCAACGCGGCCGGCATGCACGTTGCAGGAACGTCGGCCGGCGCCGCATTCATGGCGGAGCACATGATTGCAGGCGGTGCCGAGGGCAGCACGCCGAGCCCCGATATGGTGACGATGGCGCCGGGCCTGGGTCTGACGAACAAGTTCATCATCGATCAGCACTTCAGCGAGCGCGACCGCCTCGGACGGCTCTTGACGGCGCTCGCCTACAATCCGTTTGCGGTGGGCATCGGTCTGGACGAGGACACGGCAGCATTCATCCGCCCCGGGGACGACCTCGAGGTGGTCGGTAGCGGCGGAATCACGATCATCGATCCGACCGATCTGAGTTACTCTTCCATGGACCGGGCGCGTCGCGGCGAGCCTGTGAGCCTGGTGGGAGTCAAGCTGCACATCCTGATCGCAGGCGGCAGATTCCTGACCGCGACGAGAGAGGCGCACGCGGAGCAACTGCAGTGATCAGTGCTCCGCCAGGATAGGACACAATAATGAAAATCGTCAGTACCGATGTCTACGTCGGGCCGAATATTTACGCGCACTTTCCCGTGATTCGCCACGTCCTCGATCTTGGCGAGCTCGAGGACTGGCCGACAGGGCGGCTGGGCAGCGATTTTATCGACCCGATGCTCGAATTGCTGCCCGGGTTGCATGACCACGGCTGTTCCTATCGCGAGCCCGGCGGATTCGTGCGTCGTCTCACCGACGACGAAGGTACGTGGCTAGGCCACGTCATGGAGCACATCGCGATCGAATTGCAAAATGTGGCTGGCTCCGCTGTTACGTTCGGCCGAACACGATCGATCGACGGGCAAGCCGGTCGTTACAGCATGGTATTTCAATACAAGGACGTCGCTGTCGGCCGCGAAGCGAGTGAACTTGCGTTGAAGCTGATTCACAGCCTGGTGCCCGATGCCGTGAAACCCGCTGAAGCGCCGGACGACGACTGGGACTTCGCCAAGGAGCGCGATGGCTTCATTCGCTTCGCGCAGCGCCGCGCTTTCGGCCCGAGCACGGCATCGCTGGTCGCGGCTGCCGAGGAACGCGGCATACCGTGGTTGCGCCTGAATCGCCACAGTCTTGTGCAGTTCGGTCACGGGCGGTATCAGCAGCGCATCCAGGCGACGACGACGGGCAGGACCAGCAACATCGCGGTCGAGCTGGCGTCGGACAAGGAGGAGACGAACAGTATCCTCAGAGATCTCGGGCTGCCGGTGCCGAAGCAGCGCATCGTGCGCAGCGCAACGGAAGCTGTTCGGGCGGCCGGGCGAATTGGCTATCCGGTCGTCGTAAAACCGCTTGCGGGCAATCACGGCCGCGGCGTCTCGATCAATCTGCGCACTCCGGACGAAGTCAGGGTCGCGTATGACAAGGCGCGCGAACATGGCCGAACCATCGTCGTCGAGAGCCATATCGAAGGCTTCGATCACCGTCTGCTCGTGATCAACGGCGAACTCGTTGCGGGTGCAAAGCGCGTGCCTGGCCACGTTGTGGGCGACGGCAAGCACACGATCGAGGCGCTCGTCGAAACCGTCAACGAAGATCCACGCCGCGGCGTCGGCCATGAAAAAGTGCTGACTCGCCTGGAATTCGACCACCAGGCGGAACGCATGCTGGCCAAGTGCGGCTATGACCGCAACACGGTGCCTGAGAAAGGCGAGGTCGTGTACCTGCGATTGACGGCGAACCTTTCGACCGGCGGCACGGCCATCGACGTCACCGACATCATTCATCCCGATAATCGCGAGATGGCGATTCGTGCCATCAACGCCATCGGTCTCGACATAGGCGGCGTCGATTTTCTGACCAGGGATATTTCCGAATCGTACCGCGATGCGGGTGGCGGTATTTGCGAAGTGAATGCGGGTCCGGGGTTTCGCATGCACGTTGCACCGAGCGAAGGCACGCCGCGCGATGTGGCGGGGCCGGTCATCGACATGCTGTTTCCGCCTGATCGGCCAAGCCGCATACCGATCGCCGCGATCACGGGAACGAACGGCAAGACGACGACGGCGCGCATGCTGGCCCACATTCTAAAGCTGTCCGGGCATACGGTTGGCTTGACGTCGACGGATGGCGTTTACATCGATGGCAAGCTCAGTGTACCGGGCGACATGACGGGGCCGGTTTCGGCGCAGATGATCCTGCGCGATCCGTCCGTCGACGTTGCCGTGATGGAGACGGCGCGTGGCGGAATGCTCAGGAGCGGGCTCGGCTTTCAGGAATGCAATGTGGTCGCGTGCCTGAATGTCACGGCCGACCACCTCGGATTGCGCGGCATCGAAACGCTGGAGCAACTCGCCGCGGTCAAGCGCGTGCCTGTGGAGATCGCGAAAGACGCTGCCGTACTGAACGCCGACGACCCGTTGTGCCTGCAGATGGCCGACTACACGGAAGCTGAGCGCCTGAGCTATGTCACGATGAACCCGTCGCATGCGCTCGTGAAACAACATATTCGTGCCGGCGGACAGGCGTTTGTTCTCGAACAGGGGATGAACGGGCACATGATCACGATCTATGACAACGAGAGTCACACGCCGCTTCTCTGGACGCACCTGATTCCTGCGACGATCGAAGGGCGCGCGACGCACAATGTGCAAAACGCGATGTTCGCGGCGGCGCTTGCATACAACATGGACATCGGTCTGGAAGACATTCGTCATGGCTTGCGGACTTTCGACTCGACGTTCTTCCAGACGCCGGGACGAATGAATATCTACAGCGAGCACCCGTTCAAAGTAATCCTCGACTACGCGCACAATCCCGCAGCCGTAAGCGCGATGTGCGCACTCGTCGACCGCTTTGAGGTGGAGGGCCGTCGCATTGTAGTGCTCTCGGCGCCGGGTGATCGTCGCGACGAAGACATTCGCGAAATCGCGTCGATTTCGGCCGGGCATTTCGATCACTTCATCTGCCGTTGTGACGACAACCGACGCGGCCGCGGCAAAGATGAAGTCGCCGTCATGCTCAAGAACAAGTTGCTGGAGGAGGGCATTCCGGCAGATCAGATCGAGGTCGTGGCGGATGAGCAGGAGGCTACGACCCGGGCGCTCGAATCGGGTGCACCCGGCGATCTCGTGCTGATTCTCGGCGACAACATCAAGCGCACGTGGAAGCAGATCATTTACTTCAATTCGGGTGCGAAGATCGAAGATACGGGCCGCAAATCGACCGTGTCGATGGAGTTGCCGGAAACGGACAGTTTCGCGTTCGATGCCGACGTGCAAATTATCAGTGACGAGCGCGGCGTCCGCATCGCGCGCGAAGAGGGTGACTAACGCGTGGCCTGACCGATGGAATTCCTCGACGCCCGCAGACTGACCGGACCGAGCCTGTTGTTCGATGGCCCCGGCGCCATACTGGACATTCGCTGCACCAGCGATGAAGCCGAACGTCTGGTGCCGGCCTGGGAGAAGCACGTCCGGCGCATGCTGACTGAGCTGAGCTGGACGGGCTGCGACTTGCGCACGCTGCAATTGTCCGGCGGCGTGAGTCTCGCATTTACGGCGCCCATCGATGCGCTGTACGCGGCCACCGAAATCAATGAGTGGGCCTGGGCGGCGTGCAACAGCGAATTGAACGGCACGGACTCGCCGGACTTCGGCCGGTCGCGCGCCGAAATCCAGGCGTCGATCGCCACAGAGGCGAATCGCGAACTGATGCATCTCCAGGACCTGGCCACGCGACGCGGCGTGACGTTGCTTTGGGATGACGACGAGGTATCGCTGGGCCTGGGTGAATTCTCCAGGACCTGGCCGGCACGGGAGCTGCCCGACCCGAATGTGCTCGATTGGGGCGCATTTCAGGATGTTCCGATCGGCCTCGTGACCGGGACCAATGGCAAGACGACAACGGTACGACTTGCGATGCACATCCTGCGCGGTTGCGGGCGCAATGTGGGCGTGAGTTCGACCGACTGGATCGCCGTCAATGACCACATCATCGATCGTGGCGACTGGTCCGGCCCGGGCGGCGCCCGCGCTGTGTTGCGGCACGAAAAGGTCGACGCCGCGATCCTCGAGTCCGCGCGCGGCGGTTTGCTGCGACGCGGACTGGGCGTTCAGGTGGCCGACGCCGCGCTGATCACGAACATCGCCGAGGATCATATCGGCGACTTTGGTTCGCAGAATCTCAAGGAGTTGCTGAACATCAAGTGGATTGTCAGTCGCGCCGTAAAAGACCACGGCCGGCTATTGCTCAACGCCGATGACCGGCTCCTCGTCGACAGGGCTGAAGGCTATCCGGGGGAGCTGGTCTGGTTCGGCCTGGATTCGCGCTGCGACGTCATCCAATCGCGGATGAAAGCCGGCGAACTCGCATTCGTACTCGATGGCGACGAGTTGTTGCTGATCCACGGTGCAATGCAGGAACTCATCTGTCGAAGCCATGAGATAGCGATCACCCTTGACGGTGCGGCGCGCCACAATATTGCGAACGCGCTCGCCGCGGCGGCACTGAGCTGGTGCCTCGGAGCGCCGCTCGCGGACATTCGGGTGGGCCTCACCTCAGTTACGCAGGATGACAATCCTGGCCGTTGCAACGTCTACGAGATCGATGGCTGCAAGGTACTCGTCGATTTCGCGCACAATCCGCACGCGATGCATGCGCTTTTCGACATGGCGCGCGCGCTGCCGGCGAAACGTCGTGTGTTGTGCTTCGGGCAGGCTGGTGACCGGCCGGACGACCTGGTTCGGAAAATGACCAGGGACGCCTGGGCGATCGGTCTCGATCGGGTCATTGTGTCTGAATTGGCCATCTATCACCGGGGCCGCGAGGCGGGAGAAATCTATGACGTCATACGCGACGAATTGATGCGTGCCGGTGCAACAGCCGATAGCATCGAACATCACGATCAGGAACTCGACTCGCTGGCGGCCGCGATCGAGTGGGCGGAGCCCGGTGACCTTGTCATCATGCTGGCTTTGGGCGGCGCCGCGCCGATTCAGGAGCAACTGCACAAACTCGGCGCGACATCGACCTGAGAAACCCCGATCAACTACTCAAGGCTCAGAATCCGGTCCCAGTGTTGCTTTTCGACCGGCATGATGGACAGGCGGTTGCCCCTGCGCGTCAGGATCAGCCCATCCAGCCCGGATTGCGCCTTGAGCTCGGTCAATGTCAGCGCCCTGGTGAGCTTGCGTACAAACTCAATGTCGACGAGGCACCAGCGCGGGTCGTCGGCGTTACTCTTCGGATCGAAATATCTGGAGTCCGGGTCGAACTGCGTCGGATCGGGGTAAGGCTCACTCGCGACTTTCGCGATGCCGACGATGGCAGGCTCCTGGCAATTCGAGTGATAGAAAAACACATCGTCCCCGATACGCATGGCATCACGCATCATGTTGCGCGCCTGATAGTTGCGAATTCCGTCCCACATCTCCCGGCCATCACGTTCAAGGTCGTCGATACTGTACGTCCCGGGTTCGGATTTCATCAGCCAACAGGCCATGCTCAACTGCGCTTCTTGCCGACGGGATCGGGAGTGTAGCACGCAAATCTCAGGCCATTTTCATGCGATCAGCGGGTGCAATTTCGCCGCTTCCGTGTGCAGGAATCGCTACAGGGCTATGGTAGGATTGCCGCGCGATCGCAATGATCGGATGTGCAGGGCACTGGGGAGGAACGTCCCGAATGGCAAATATGCTGGCGAATATCTTTGGCTCATCTCCGGTGCAGCCGCTCGAAAAGCACATCGACATCTCGTACCGGTGCGCAAAGCAATTGCGCGCATTCTTCTCGGCCGCCGTCAGAGGGGACTGGGACGGCGCCGTCGAGGCGCGCAAGGAGATCGTGCAACTCGAACACGACGCGGACAATCTCAAGAAGGAGATCCGGCTGCATTTGCCGAAGAGTCTTTTCATGCCGGTGCCGCGCGAAGACCTGCTCGAACTTCTGTTGGTTCAGGACAAGATCGCGAATCGCACGAAGGACGTCTCGGGTATTGTCATGGGCCGGAAAATGCAGATTCCCGCTGTGATTGCCGAGCAATTTCTCGATTTCGTCGACCGTAATATCGACGCCGCAAAGCAGGCCCGAAAAAGCGTCCGCGAACTCGACGAACTGTTTACGTCGGGCTTTCGTGGTGCCGAAGTCACTCTCGTCTCTGCAATGATCGAGGAACTGGATCGCATCGAGACAGACACGGATGACAAGCAGGCCTCACTCAGGGCGGCGTTGTTCAAAATCGAGGATTCCCTGAACCCGATCGACGCGATTTTCATGTACCAGGTCATCGAGTTGACAGGCGAGATTGCGGACATGGCCGAGCGGGTCGGCCGTCGCCTCGAACTGCTGCTCTCTCACTAATAATAAAAAAAAGGGAACGTCCGGGTTCCCCGCAGAGGCATCGCAATGGAAGCAGAACTCATCTACATTGGCCTTGCCGCGCTGTTCGGCATTTTCATGGCGTGGGGAATCGGCGCTAACGACGTTGCCAATGCGATGGCGACATCGGTTGGTTCGAAAGCGCTTACGATTAAACAGGCGATCATGGTCGCGGCCGTATTCGAGTTTCTCGGCGCAGTTCTTGCCGGTGGCGACGTGACATCGACGATTCGCAAGGGAATCGTCGATACCGATCTGCTGGCGGGCTCACCGGAGCTTCTCATCTACGGCATGCTGGCAGCGCTCCTGTCGGCGGGCACCTGGCTTTTCATTGCGTCGAAAAACGGTTGGCCGGTGTCGACAACGCACTCCATCGTTGGAGCGATCGTTGGTTTTGCCGCAGTCGGCATCGGTGTGGATGCCGTCCAGTGGGGCGAAGTCGGCATAATCGTCATGAGCTGGGTTGCGTCGCCACTCACAGCGGGATTTATCGCGTTCCTGATCTATCTGAGCGTGCAGCGATTGATCCTGCACCAGGAAGATCCATTGACGTGCGCGAAACGTTACGTGCCCGTCTACATTTTTTTTGCGGCATTCACGATCACGTTGGTCACAATACTCAAGGGGCTGAAGCACGTCGGCCTGGATTTCAGCCTGCGCGACTCCTACATGCTGGCAACCGCCATCGCGGCGTCGATCGCCGTCGTCGGCGGCATTGCCATTCGACGCATACAGCCAGATCGAAAAGCGGAGAAAATCCAGCATTTTCACACGGTCGAGCGGGTCTTCGCGGTGCTGATGATTGTCACTGCCTGTGGCATGGCGTTCGCGCACGGCTCCAACGATGTCGCCAATGCCATCGGCCCGGTTGCGGCCGTTATTTCGGTTGCCCAGACCGGCATCATTGCCGCCAAGTCGACAGTGTCGATATGGATTCTGATACTCGGTGGCGCCGGCATCGTCGTCGGGCTCGCAACATTCGGCTTTCACGTCATTGCCACGGTCGGCAAGAAAATCACTCAATTGACGCCTAGCCGGGGATTCGCGGCCGAGCTCGCGGCTGCCACGACCATCGTCATCGCATCGGGCACAGGCCTGCCGATTTCCACCACACATACATTGGTTGGCGCGGTATTGGGTGTCGGCCTGGCGCGTGGCATAGACGCTATCGACTTGCGCGTCGTGGCGCGTATCTTTGTGTCCTGGGTCGTGACCATCCCGGTTGGGGCATTTCTTGCGATCGTATTCTTCTACATTTTCAAGCTGATATTGCCGTAGCGACGTTGTCGCTCCGGTCACTGAGTGATCTGTTGGTGAAAATGTGAATCAGGACGTATCTGCGTTGGTTTCGATCGCGGCGCGCAGGTACACGATGGTTGTGTTGACCGTCGTCTACGTCTTCAATTTCGTTGATCGGCAGATACTTGCGATCCTGTTGCCCTCGATCAGGGACGAATTCCTGGTCAACGACTCGGTGCTCGGGTTTCTTGCCGGTACGGCGTTCGCGATCTTCTATGCAACGCTGGGTGTCCCGATCGCGTTGCTGGCCGACCGCTGGAATCGCCGCAACCTCATTGCAATCGCTCTGACAATCTGGAGCGGCATGACGGCAATGTCGGGCATGGCGGCGAACATATGGCAGCTATCCCTGGCCCGCATCGGCGTCGGTATCGGCGAGGCGGGCTGCAGCCCACCGGCGCACTCGATGATCTCCGATCTTTATCCGCCGGAGCAGCGATCGACGGCAATGGGTTTTTATACGCTCGGCATTTCGACGGGCATCGCGCTCGCCTATCTCGGTGGCGGTTGGGTGGCGCAGAACATCGGCTGGCGCGCAGCGTTCTATATTGTCGGCGTGCCGGGATTGTTGCTTGCCGTCGTCGTCCGATTCACCTTGACCGAGCCCGTGCGCGGTGCATCCGAAAATCGGCAGGACAGCGGTGCGCATCCGTCGGTAGCGGATGTGTTCAAATTTCTCCTGGCCCGCCGCTCGTTCATTCACATGGCTGTTGCGGCCGGGCTCAGCGCTTTTGTCGGCTACGCGGTCGTCAGCTTTTTCCCGAGTTTCCTGGTGCGCAGCTTCGACATGGAAATTGCGGCGATTGGCAAATGGCTTGGCTGGATATTGGGTATCGCGGGAGGCATCGGATTCTTCGGTGGTGGTCTCCTCGCCGATCATTTCGGCCGCTCAAAGCGCCGGAACGCGCTGTGGCTCATAGCGGCCATGATGCTCGTGACAGCTGCATTCGAGGTCGCCGTGTTTCTGGCACCGAGCGCTGCATGGACTTTGATCATTTTCATCGTACCAGCCGCGACCTCGAATATTTACCTGGCGCCGGTGTTGGCGCAGACACAGAGCCTGGTCGGCTTGCGCATGCGCGGAGTCGCTTCGGCGCTGGTGTTGCTTATCATAAATTTGATCGGTCTCGGACTCGGGCCGCTCGCGGTCGGCTATGTCAGCGACTTGCTCGCGCCGCAATTCGCAGACGAGTCGATGCGCTACAGCTTGTTGATTATTTGTGCCGTATTTCTGCCTTGGGCTGCGTGCCATTACTATCTTGCCGGCAAGTCCATCGACGCGGACCTCGCCCGCGCCGCTGAAAAGGACTAGCCAGGAGCGAGTCGCGCCCAGGGATTCGTCAGGCGTTGCGCAAATACCATTCAAAATCGAGCGCACTGACCACGTTGTGAAAGCTGGCGCTCTCGCTGCGGCGGTTCATCGCATAGTATTTGCAGTAATCGGCGCCGAGATACATTGGCAACACTTTGCTCCGTGCGAACTTGTCGATCGCTGCATCCCACCGATGTGGAATGCGTATCTTCAGCGTCACCGGCTCGCCCTCTTCGATCATGCGCCCCGGGTCGCACTCGTTCTCCAGTCCCCAGTGCACGCCGGCCGCGATGGCGGCTGTGACCAGGTAAGGATTGGCATCGGCCCCGGCCACGCGGTGCTCCAGCCGCAGGTTGCCGGCGTCTGACATCGGGATACGGATAGCGACGGCGCGGTGGTTCATGCCCCAGTTCGGCTCGACCGGCGCAAACATTTCGGGGCGCATGCGGCGATAGGAATTGGCATTTGGCGCGAACAGCGCGGTCGATTCCGCCATGGTCTTGAGGAGCCCGCCGACGGCGTGTCGCAGGCGCGGCGAAAACGGTGGCGACGCCATGCTGTCCTTGCCCTGCGAGTAGTAATTGCAGCCGTCACGATCGACGAGGCTCATGTGAATGTGCAATCCGCTGCCGGAATCTTCCGCGAACGGTTTTGCCATGAAACAGGCCACGAAGCCGTGTTTTCTTGCGGCAGCTTTGACGGCTCGTTTCAGTAACACGGCCTGGTCGCAGGCAAGCACCGGATCATCGATGTGCCGCAGGTTGATTTCGAATTGTCCCTGCGAGTACTCCGAAATCGCCGAGTCTGCGGGTATACCCTGTGCCTCGCAGTACGCGTAAACATCGTTGATAAATGGCTCGATCTCCCACAGGTCGTCAGGGTGATACACCTGGGCCCCCGGTTGTAGTCGTCCGATACCCGGAATCAGAGGTGTGGCCGCGGCCGGCTTCTCGCTGTTGGCATCCAGCAAATAGAACTCGAGCTCGGTTGCCATGACGATCTGGATCGACAGCTTCCTGAGTGGCTCGAGGGCGCGTTCGAGGACCGCTCTGGGATCGGCGAAAAACGGTTCTCCGTCCGCGGTCGTCATGCGAAACAATGCCTGCGCCATCGGTTTTTCGGCCCAGGGAATCGGCGCGATGCTACCGGGGACCAGGTGCGCCTGAACGTCGGGATCGCCGTCTTCGGCACCGAACGGTATCCCGGAGACCGTCTCGCCCAGCGCTGTCAATAACACCGTCCCCGCGCAAAACCAAAAGCCCTCGTTGCATACTTTTTCGAAATCCCGCGCCTGGATGCGCTTGCCCTTGAGTATGCCGTGCATATCCGGGATCAACAGCTCCATCGTGCCGGTATCCGGAAAGTTGCCTAGCAGCGTTTTCAGTTCGGCTCTAAGCGTATTGCGAAGGGAATTGCGATTGGATTGGGCCATTGTCGATTGTTGTTGTTGCGGGACGCCTGAGCTTCCACGATCTCACTGGAAGTCGCAAGGACGAACTGGCGCGTCGGTCACGGCACGCGGCGCCAGGAATGTTTTCCTGGAGCGCAAAGCTGTTATCATAATATGAAATATTTAACCACTATATGGTATCCGGCGATGCACGATACGACCCCTCCCAAGGGTGCCCAGGCTGCGCTGCGCGCAGTTCGGTTGCTCAAGATGTTCACGCCCGAGCGCTCGGAATTGCGCCTGGGCGAGATCAGCGATCTGGCTGGCCTCAACAAAACGACGGCACACAGGCTTCTGAGGGCACTGCAGAGCGAGGCATTGATCGATCGTGATCCCGCGACGGGCAGATACCGCCTCGGGGCGGGACTCATGGCGCTCGGTGTGCTGGCACTGTCCAGCAACGATCTCAGGCTGCGCGCGCGCCCGATGCTCAAACGCCTCGCTCGCGAGACCGGCGAGACGGCGACGCTCGAGGTCCCGATTGATGATTCGATGTTGATTCTCGACGAGGTGACGGGTAGCCACGTCATCGGGGCCGCGGGCAACGTCGGCACGCGCTGGCCGATCCACGCAACCTCGACGGGTAAGGTGCTGATCGCGTTCGAGGAGAAGGGCATGGAACGGGTCGGCACTCGTTTGGCGTCGCTGACACCGCGAACGATCGTGCGACGCGCGATACTCGAGGAGCAACTCGGCGAAATCCGTCGGCGCGGTTTTGCCGAAACGGTTGATGAACTCGAAGAGGGATTTTCCGGCGTCGCAACCGTGATTCGAGGCAGCCTGGGCGAAGTTCTCGGTGCAATGTCGGTTTGCGGACCGACACAACGCTTTACGGACGCGCGTCGATCGCAACTCGGAGCCTCGCTTTGTGCCGCGGCGCAATATCTGCAACCGGCGTATTGATTCAGGAGTCCACGCGGCAGAATTTCAAGTTGCGGGCAGGCACCGTGTTAACATGCCGGCACGCCAAGCGGCAGGAATAAGAACATCAACAAAAGCAGCTTGTACGCCCGGCTCCGGGTCTTGAACCCTGCGATCGTCTTCATCGCCGCCGTTCTGTGGCCGTTTGCAGTGTCCGCGCTGGACATCGAAGCACCTGACGTGGCATTGACGGCGGTGCCGATGGAGATCGTAGTCGCCGACGCGCCAGTCGCAGCGCAGGTGACGCTGCGCGTGGGCGATTCGACGTATCGTCAATCGGCCGGCGACGACGGTCGCGCCGTGTTTGCCGAACTGTCGATCGGTACCAGCGGCACTTATCCGATCACGGCCACGACGGAGGGGCAATCGGCATCCGTCGAATTGCGGGTACTCCCGGCGTGGGTCTCGGTAATGCCCGCCGTGCTCGCGATCGCAGTCGCGTTGATACTGCGAAACGTCATCCCCGCCTTGTTGCTGGGCCTCTGGTTCGGCGCGACCGCGCTGCATTCATTCACACCCGGTGGCGCGGGACGTGGGCTGCTCGATAGTTTCCAGGTTTTTGTTATCGAAGCGGTGGCAGATCCGGACCATGCAGCGATCATCCTGTTTACGATGATGATCGGGGGCATGGTCGGCATCATTACGCGCAATGGCGGCATGGCGAGAATTGTGAGCGTCATCGTGAGCCGGGCGAAAACGGCCGTCAGCGGACAGGTCGCAGTCTGGCTGATGGGTCTGATGATTTTCTTCGACGATTACAGCAACACGCTCGTCGTAGGCAACACAGCGCGGCCCATTACGGATCACCTCAAGATTTCGCGCGAGAAGCTGGCCTACATCGTCGATTCGACGGCAGCTCCCGTGGTCTGCATCGCGTTGATTACAACGTGGATTGGCTACGAGGTCAGTCTGATCGACCAGGCGATGCAAGGCATCGAGGAATTGGCCGGCATACCGGCGTACACGGTATTCCTGTCGTCGATACCGTACAGCTTCTACCCGATACTCGCGGTCATATTCGTGTTGGTTGTTGCCGCATCCGGAAGGGACATCGGTCCGATGTACCGCGCGGAAGTTCGTGCACGCCGGGGAAATGTGTTGTCCGACATGGGCGATGAAACTCCGGCGATGCAGGGCGACGATCTCGATGCGAAGCCGAACATACCGCTACGCGCGATCAATGCGTTTGTGCCGATCTTCGTGCTCGTCATAGCATTGCCGGCCGGCCTGTACGTTACCGGCGAAGGTGACACGTTAACCGACATCATCGGTTCCGCGGATCCTTACAAGGCGATGATGTGGGCATCCTTTGTTGGCGCACTGACGGCAGCAACGATGTCCATGGCGCAACGCATCCTGAGCGCGCATGAGACCGTCGATGCCTGGTATGGCGGCGCACGGGCGACACTTTTCGGCATGATCGTGCTCGTCCTTGCATGGTCTTTGTCGTCCGTAACGTCGTCGTTGTACGCGCAGGGTTACCTTGTCAGCATACTCGGCGACTCGCTGCCGATCGCAACGGTGCCGGCGGTCGTCTTCATCCTGTCCGCCATTACGGCGTTCGCGACCGGAACGAGCTGGGGGACGATGGGGATCCTCATGCCGCTGGTCGTGCCGCTGGCCTGGGCAGTCATGAGCATCAACGGCATGACCGGGCCAGCGGATATGCACGTGCTGCACTCGTCAGTTGCGTGCTGCCTGGCAGGCGCCGTATGGGGCGACCACTGTTCGCCGATCTCGGATACGACTATCCTGTCGTCCATCGCGAGCGGGTGCAATCACATCGAGCATGTTCGTACGCAATTACCTTATGCATTGCTCGTTGGTGCCGTGGCGCTTTTGTTCGGCACGATTCCGGGGGGCTATGGATTCCCGCCATGGATTTCGATTATCGTCGGCATCGCGGTTCTGATCGCCTTATTACGTATCTTCGGCCGCAAGGCGGACGACGCCGTCCAGAGTTGATCGTCTCCTCGAGGCAGTCTCGAGAATACTGTCTGCCATTATTGAGAATGCCGCAATTATCGAACGGATCGTGTACTTGCGGCTGGCGACTGACGTATCCTTGGCCGCATCTAAAGACACAGGAGTAACGGGGTCCGTCCCCATATGCGTTCGAAACCGATAATTGCAGTGCCCGCCGATCGGCGCGTCATCGAGCCTCACCCATATCACATGGTGGGCGAGAAATATCTCAAGGCGCTGACTGACGGCGCCGACGCCATACCCCTGATGGTCCCAGCCCTGGCCGATGAACTCGAGATCGATGAGATCCTCGATGAGGTCGATGGCGTGTTTTTGACAGGCAGCGCCTCCGATATCGAACCGCACCACTATGGCGAGGAATCCGGTGATGCCGGCGCATTGCGCGATCCACATCGCGACGCGCTGACACTGCCGATGGCACAAAAGGCTTTGCGGTCGGGCGTGCCGTTACTGGCCGTCTGTCGCGGCTTTCAGGAACTCAATGTCGTTCTGGGCGGCACCCTGCATCAAGAGCTTCAAAGTGTTCCGGGCTATCACAACCACAAGGAAAACCCGGAAGATCCGCTCGACGTGCAGTACGGACCGTCGCATCCGGTGACGCTTGTTGAAGGTGGAATGCTGCAGCGACTGGCAGGACAGACGTCGGCGATGGTTAACTCACTGCATGGTCAGGGCGTGCGGAAACTGGCAGACGGTGTCACGGTCGAGGCCGTTGCTGACGATGGGCTCATCGAGGCGTTTACGGTTGATTCGGCGCCGGGATTTGCGCTCGCGGTGCAATGGCATCCCGAGTGGCAGGTCACGAACAACGAATTGGCCACTGCGATCTTCAAGGCGTTCGGTGATGCGTGCAGGGCACGTGCATGCCAACGGCAGGTGCAACGTGAGTAAAGACGAAGTTTTTCAACCGTGGCTGAAGGAAAGAGGCATCGAGGATGTCGAGGCTTTCGTGCCGGACATGGCAGGTTCCGCACGCGGCAAGATCGTGCCCGCGGACAAATTCGGTTCCGAGCCGATGAAAATGCCCGAGGCAGTGTTCAGTCAGACGATATCCGGGGGCTACATCGTGGACGCGAGTAACATCGAGGATCGCGATATGTTACTGGTGCCCGACCCGACGACGCTGCGGCCAGTGCCGTGGTCCACTGACCCCGCTGCCTCTGTATTTATGGATTGTTATCATCGTGATGGGTCAAAGGTCCGTCAATCACCGCGAGCGGTCCTGCGCAGTGTACTGGCAAAATATGACTCGCGAGGTTGGTCGCCTGTCGTGGCGCCCGAGGTCGAATTTTATCTATTGAGCCCGCATTCCGACCCGAATCAAGAAGCCGAGCCGCCCGAGGGACGTCTCGGCTGGACCGAAGGGGCACGTCAACCGTACAGCATCGATACGATGAATGACTTCGACCCGTTCATCATCGACGTGTACAGCCATTGCGAGGCACAGGGAATTTGCATCGATACGTTGTCGCAGGAATCAGGCCCGGCGCAGTTCGAAATAAACTTCATGCACGGGGATGCGGTCGATCTGGCCGATCAGGTATTCCTTTTCAAGCGCACGATTCGCGAAGCTGCGATCAAACATGAGATGCATGCGACGTTTCTTGCGAAACCGATGTCCAACGAAGCCGGGAGTGCGTTGCACATCCACCAAAGCGTGGTCGACAAGGACGGCAACAATATTTTCTCGTCCGCGGACGGTGAGGCCAGCGACCTGTTTTACAGCTATCTCGGCGGGCTGCAAAAGTATCTCCCGGAAGCACTGCTGTTATTTGCGCCGTACGTCAATTCGTATCGACGCTTTCTCAAGCCATCATCGTCGCCTGTGAATCTTGCCTGGGCTATCGACAATCGCACCGTCGGATTACGAATTCCGGATTCCGTGCCGGAAGCGCGTCGCGTCGAAAACCGGCTCCCGGGTTCTGACGTCAATCCGTACCTGGCGATCGCCGGCACACTGGCGTGTGGCTTTTTGGGCATGGTTGAGGGATTGAAGCCTACCGAGCCGACCAAAGGCAGCGCCTACAGCGACGAATTCGGCCTGCATCGACACATATGTTCGGCGATCGAGGCGCTTGCGGGCAGCGATGCGATGCACAACATGCTGGGCGATGACTTTGTCGGTTTGTACTGTCTGCTCAAAGACGCTGAATACATGGAATTTCAGGAAACCATTACACCCTGGGAGCGCGAAATTCTGATGTTCAACGTCTGACGGGCCACGTCGGGCGTTTCAGAATGTGATTCGCGCAGGACGCCACCGCCACCGTCGGATATCATCGATGCATTCCCGTCTGAAACAGTGTCGGCACCGTTGAGTGCCGTGCGAGGTGCGCTATGGCAGCCATCGAAAAACGGTCCCGTCATGAGTGGCAGGAACTCGACAAAGAACATCATCTGCACCCGTTTACCAATCACAAGGAACTGCACAAGAAGCGGTCGCGGATCATCACCCGGGCCGACGGCGTCTATATTTACGATATCGACGGCAACAGGTTTCTCGACGGCATGTCGGGGCTCTGGTGTGTCAACGCGGGATATGGTCGGGACGAACTCGTCGATGCGGCAACTCAGCAAATGCATGAGCTGCCTTATTACAATAACTTTTTTCAGTGCTCTCATCCGCCCGCGATCGAACTGGCGGTGGCGCTCGAGGAGATCAGCCAACCGCAGTTCCGGCGCGTGTTCTTCGCGGGATCGGGTTCTGAGTCGAACGATACGATCGTGCGCATGGTGCGAACCTACTGGGATCTGCTGGGACAACCGCAACGTCATACGATCATCAGCCGCAAGAATGCTTACCATGGTTCGACGGTTGCCGCCGCGAGCCTCAGCGGCATGAAGCCGATGCATCGTCAGAGCGGCCTGCCGATACCGGGAATCGTGCATGTCGAGCAACCCTACTGGTTCGGCAGCGACCGGAGTATGTCGCCCGGGAAATTTGGCGTCGCGGCAGCCAGGTCCATCGAGGACAAGATCAACGAGATAGGCAGCGACAAGGTCGCGGCGTTCATCGGTGAACCGATTCAGGGCGCGGGTGGCGTGATCATCCCACCGGCGAGCTATTGGCCCGAAGTGCAGCGCATATGCGACGAATACGGAATCTTGTTGATTTCGGATGAAGTCATCACCGGATTTGGCCGCCTCGGTGAGTGGTTCGGCGCGGATTACTTCGGCATTTGCCCGGACTTCATGCCGTTTGCGAAGGGCGTGACATCGGGCTACCTGCCGCTGGGTGGTGTATTCATCAGCGATCGTGTTGCCGATGTTCTGATCGATAAGGGCGGTGAATTTTTCCACGGCTATACCTATTCCGGGCATCCGGCCGCGTGCGCAGTCGCGTTGGCGAACGTCAGGTTGTTGCAGCGCGAAGGTCTTATCGAGCGCGTCAGGGACGACATAGGCCCCTATTTGCAGAAGGGCTGGCAATCGCTTGCGGAGCACCCGCTTGTCGGCGAGGCACGCATGACCGGGCTCATGGGTGCACTGGAGCTGGTCAGGAGCAAACAGCCTGTCGAACGATTCGACGAGAAGCAGGGTGCGGGCACTATTTGTCGTGACGCACTGATAGACAACGGCCTCGTCCTCAGGGCCGTTGGTGATACGATCATTTGTGCTCCGCCGTTCACGCTGACGCACGAAGAGGCGGACGAGCTGATCGGGATTGCGTGGAAGTGTCTGGATCTGACGCAGCAGGCGCTGGACGCCTGATAAATATTCTTCGTGGAGGAAGAGAACCATGGTGGGTAAGTTCAACAGCGACAGTGCGATAACGCGAAAAAGCCTTTATGGCACGACGCCGGAGCCCACCTACGCCGGCATCACATCGTTCATGCGCCGCAAGTACACGCGCGACTTCGACGGTGTGGACGTCGTTGTAACCGGAGTGCCCCTCGACACGGCGACAACCAATCGGCCCGGCGCCCGATTCGGCCCAAGGGCCGTTCGTGCGGCGTCAACGATCATGGCGTGGGAACGGCCCTACGGTATGGAGTTTGACCCGTTTGACAAACTCGCGGTCGTCGATTGCGGTGATTGCTATTTCGAGTTTGGACGACCGGAGAACGTGCCCGACGAGATCGAGGCGCATGCCTATGACATCATCAGTCAGGGTCCTGGATTGTTGTCGATCGGTGGCGATCATTTCATCGCATATCCGCTGCTAAAGGCGCACGTGCGCAAGCACAGTGGTCCTTTGTCGCTGCTGCATTTCGATGCTCACAGCGACAGCTGGGCGGATGAGAACGATCGTATCGATCATGGCACGATGTTTTTCTGGGCCGCGAAACAGGGGCTCGTCGACCCGGCGGCGTCGGTACAGATCGGTTTGCGGACGACCAATCCCGATACGTTGGGATTCAACGTCATTGACGCGCCGTGGGTGCACGAGAACGGCATCGATGCCGTTATCGAACAAGCCCGGCGGCACCTGGGTGACAAGCCGGTTTACCTGACGTTTGACATCGACTGCCTCGACCCCAGTTACGCGCCGGGCACCGGCACCCCGGTTTGCGGCGGCCTGACGAGCCATCAGGCCATGGCGATCATCCGCGGCCTCAAGGGAATCAATATCATTGGCATGGACATTGTCGAAGTGGCGCCCGCCTACGATATCGGCGAAATCACCGCGCTCGCAGCATCGCACCTGGCCATGGAAATGCTCTACCTGTATGCCTCCCGACCCGGTCAATAAATCGAATCCATCAATATCACCCTGACGGAGCACCAAACCCTTCGATCAATGCGAGACTCTAACGAACATACGGCGTCGTACTATGCGGCCACGCGCAACGACACCGCGGATTATCCGGCGTTGCTCGGAGCTCATCGTTGTGATGTCGCCATCGTGGGAGCCGGCTTTACTGGCGTCTCCACCGCGTTGTATCTGGCGGAGCGCGGCTACGACGTGGCGATACTCGAGTCGTATCGCGTTGGCTGGGGAGCGTCCGGCCGCAACGGCGGGCAGCTCATCGACGGCTTTGTCGATGTCGGGAAAATTGGCAAGCGCTTCGGGCTCGCAGCGGCTGATATGGCGTACCGCATGGGACTCGAATGCCGCGAGATCGTCGTAAACCGCATAGAGCAGTACGCGATCGACTGCGATCTCAAGATGCGCTTTCTCGACCTGGCGTTGCGGCCAGCTGACATGCGCCAATTCGAAGAGGAAATCGCCTCGAAGCGGCGCATGAATTATCCGCATGACATGCGATTGATTCAGGCTGCGGACCTGGGCGAATTCATTGGCTCGGATCGATATATTGGCGGACTCGTCAATGCCGGCAACGGACATCTCCATCCGCTGAATCTGTGCATCGGCGAGGCGCGTGCCGCGGTAAATCTTGGCGCAAAGATATTCGAACAATCACGAGTGACACGTATTCGGCACGGCCAGAAACCTGTCGTCGAGACGGCCGACGGTAGTATCAACGCTGACAAGGTCGTACTGGCAGGAAATGCGTACCTGGGGCGCACCGAGCCGAAGCTTTACGGGACGATCATACCGGCAGGCAGCTATATCATCGCCACCGAACCATTGACCGATTCGATGGCCGAAGCTGTGTTACCCCAGGACATGGCCTGCTGCGATCAGCGCTCTGCGCTCGATTACTTTCGTTTGTCGGCTGATCGGCGGTTGTTGTTTGGTGGACTGTGCAACTATTCCGGAAGGGAACCAACTGACATTGCAGCGTCATTGCGACCGAAAATGCTCAAGGTTTTTCCACAACTCGGCGGTGCCCGCATCGACTACGAATGGGGCGGCAATATTGCGATCAGCCTCAATCGTGTGCCGCAATTCGGACGTATCGAAGGGAATACCTACTACGCGCAAGGCTATTCAGGGCATGGTGTCGCGCCGACCCACCTTGCCGGAAAAATGCTGGCTGACGTGGTCTGTGGCGACTCCGAACAGTTCGACGTTTTTTCGCGAGTCAGGCACATGCGCGTGCCGGGCGGCAAATGGTTTGCCAACCCCGCGATGGCACTCGGCATGCTGTACTACCGGCTCAAGGAAATCCTGTAGCAGCGCTGCGCGGGGGCACGCCTTCAGGCAACGAGCTTGTTGAGGCCCGCCTCATACTCCGCCTTCGGCCGCACGCCGACGAATGTTGCAACGATTTGGCCCTTGTTGAACAAGATGACCGTCGGTATCGAGCGAATGTTGAACTTGAGCGCGACCTGTTGATTGGCGTCGATATCGACTTTCGCGACCCGTATACGACCATCGTAGTTTTCGGTCAACGATTCGATAATGGGTCCCAGGGCGCGGCATGGCGCGCACCACTCTGCCCAGAAATCAACGAGTACAGGCCGATCCGATTTCAGGACCTGGCTGGCGAAATCCGAGTCCGTCACGGCTAACGGATGTGGTGCGGTTTGGTTCATAATCCATCTCCTTCGGTCGGCCGGCGAATTCGGCGGCGCGATACTTCAATCGCACATGGATCTTGGAGTGCTTTGGCTGCATTCAAGATTCAGACCTGCGGTGCAGCCTCGAGATTCAGATCAAAATGGCATACCGGTATTCCGCAAGAGCAGTTTGTTGAACGCGAGCCAATTGCTGAAGTTTTTTGAGGCTCGCAGGCGCCGCGAAGAGCCGCTCGTACTGGTTACGGTATTCGACACGCAAGGATCGACCTACAGCAAGGCCGGCGCGCGCATGCTGATTGACCAGAACGGTGATTTCCAGGGCATGTTGTCCGGTGGATGTCTGGAGGGTGACCTGGCAGTTCGTGCGAAAATCGTCGTCGAATCGGGCTCGCCGCAAGTCGTGACTTATGATCTCAGCCAGGACGACGAGCTCTGGGGCCTCGGCATAGGTTGTGACGGGCTCATGCGAGTGTTCCTGCAGCCCTTGATCCATGGATCCGGGTATCAGCCATTCGCCGCGTTGGCGGATATTTTGCGTGGCCACTCCATGGCCGTTGCGACGACCGTCATCGAGTCCACAAGTCCTGCGACACCGCCGGGCGCAACCGTGATCCGAAATGATGCGGGGGCACAAGTCTTTGGCATGAGTGACGACTGCGCTGAAGCGTTGACTGCAGCGGTCCCTGCGGTGGCCGAGCAGGGATTATCGAGTGTGTCGCAAGTTCAGATCGGTGATGAGCGTTTGCTGGTGCTCAATGCTCTCGTCGAGCCGCCGCCGCGTCTTCTGGTGCTGGGCGCCGGCCTCGATGCAGAGCCGATTGTGCGTTTCGCGAGCGAGCTGGGCTGGCGATGTACGGTCGTCGATCATCGCCAGGCCTACATCGATAATGGCGATTTCGGCCGCGCTGATACGGCCCTGTGCGTGCCCGCAGATAATCTTGCGGACATGCTCGAACTGCCGGAGTTCGATTTCGCGATCGTCATGAGCCATCACCTCGTCAGCGATCGCAGTTACTTGCGGCAACTTGCGGCGACGGACATTTCCTACATCGGGCTCCTCGGCCCCGCCAACCGGCGCGAACGTCTTTTGTCGGACCTCCGTCAATCGGGAACAGACCTGGGAGACAGGCTCCACGGGCCTGCGGGACTGGACATCGGCGGCCGCGGGCCGGCGGCGATCGCGTTGTCGATCATGGCCGAGATGCAGCAGCAATCGAGGCGGCGTTGCTAGCGGCCCGGTAGCGGGCCGGGCAGAAAAATCCGGATGATCATGTCGGCGAGTTCCTCGAGCGTTGCGGGCGAGTCGAAATCGATGTTGCTCGTGCCTTTGATTTCGAGTGCCAGGGCGAGCAGGGCGCCCGCCGATACGCGAATCATGTTGAACAACAATGCGGGGTCGCCCGGAGGCGCGATGCCCAGTTCCTGCAACTCTTTCAACTGCTGCACGACCTCCTTGAACAATGGCCGCAGGTGATTTTGGACGAGCCAGTCCAGACGGGCACTCGGATAATTCGCTTCCTGAAGAATGATCTTGTGCAGCGCAGGCTGTTTGTGCGCATAGCGCACATAAGTGCGAATAAAAGCCACGGCACGAGCCTTCGGGTCGGCCTCCGGCACCGCGGCAATTGCCTTGACCAGGGCGATGTTGAACTCCCGGAATATGCCGTTTGTCGCGGCGCGCCACAAACTGTCCTTGTTCTTGAAGTGGTAGGTGATCAGGGGGTGATGCACGCCCGCACGGTCCGCGATGTCGCGTGTCGAAGTGCCTTTGAAGCCATTCTCGGAGAATGCCTCGATAGCGGCGTCGAGCAACTTCTGCTGCGTCACTATGCTCCGCTGCTGTTGTTTTCTCGCCGGCCTTGTTTTGACGGCGAGTGCCTGGTCAGACACGATCTGACACTCCGCAAGGATGAAATATCGCTGCAGACTAGCGGGAATATCAGAAATGATCCAGTTTGGAAGGTTTTCCCGGCGCGCCTGGCCGGCTCATGTGCCGGCTACTCGATCGCAAACATCATGCGCACGGCCGCGCGCCTTTCGACCGCAATACCGTCGTCGAAAACAGGTTTGAATTCCCATCCCTCGACGGCTCGAATGGCGGCATCGACAAACGTATTGCCCGGAGTCGATTCCGTAACGTCGACATTCGTCACTGTGCCATCGAGGGTCAGTGTGAACTCGACGTCCACCCAGCCCGATAACTTGCGGCGCTGGGCGCTGCGCGGATACCTTGGCGCCACGTACTTGGTACGGACCAACGAACTGACCGCGACGGGTCTGTCCGGGACGGGTGGCGGCAGATTCTGCGCAGTGTCATCCTGTCCGGCATCGCTGCCGGCATCCGCCGCTGCAGCGCCGGCAAAGTCATCTGAATCCTCGATGGGTGCGGCACCCGCCTGGTTGTCGTCGGCCGTCTCAGTTGCGGCGGAGGTATCAGGTCTGGGCTCCGGCGTCCTGACTACGGGCCTGGGCCGCGGCGCCTGACGTTGAGTGCCCGAAGGTCCCTGGGCAATGGCCAGCCGGTCAACCTGGCTGGGGCGCGACGACGTTGGGGCGCTTTCGCGTGCCTCAAGCAGGGCCTTCTTTGATGCAGCGAGCGCCGCACTTGACGGATCCAGGCTACGTACGTCTCCTAACAATTTTTCTGCGGCATCAAACTTGCCGATATCGATTTGCGCGCGGGCCTGCAGAATCAGTTCGCTCGCGATAGCCGACAGCCCCTGGCGTGCCGCCAGGCTATCGGGATCGATATTGAGGACGAGTTCAAAGTAATAGCGGGCATTGTCATTCGCCGGCGATACGAGCATGCCCTTCTCGAACTGCTGCGTTGCCAGCGTAAGGGTTGCGTCGATACGTCGTGCACTGCGAGCGGTCTTGACTTCAGCGGCGAGAGCGTCGATCTTGGTCCTGTCTGCACCATCCAGCGAGCGGGCACCGGCAAGCGCTGTCGACGCATCCTCAAACCGTGATTCGCGCAGCGCACTGCGAGCGTCGTCGAGGTAGCCGCGTAATTGCACTTCAGCCAATTGGGCATTCAGGAACGGTAATCTCTGGTGGGCCGGGTCGGCGAATGTGACTTGCGCGAGCGCTGCTGTCGCTTCATCGATGCGGCGCTCCAGAAGTGCGGTCTCCGCCATACCGAGCGCCTCGTCGAGCGTTGCCGCGAGCTCTGCATCAATGTTGGCATCGGAAGGCGCCACTGTTTCGGCTGCCAGGAAGAGTTCGATCGCATTGGCGACAGGTGGGTTGTATATATGGCCCGCGTCACGAGCACTGCGTGCCATTTCAAGCAATTCATCGAATGTCGCCCCGGCCACGCCACTCAGGGCGGATGAAGTACCGAACGCCGAGTCGGGTTCACTGACCGAACCCGGTCTTGAAAATACGCCGTCAAAGCCGTCCAAATACCAATAGCTTCCGCCGGAGACGGCAATCAGGACGATCGCACCGACCGCCGCAACTTTGCGCAGATTAAGTGGCAACGCATTGCTTGCCCCGATCGCTCGCCTGCCCCTGGGCACATCCTCACCCTTGAACAATCGTGTGGCGCCGACGATTACTCCGCCGACAGCTCCGACTACGGCGCCTATCTGTCGTTTCACGCCCTCCTCTTCGATGCCGAACGCGCCCGACAGACGATCGTCGGCCGAAGACGGCCGAATGGCTGCTGCCCTGGCTTGCTTCTTCGCTAATGCCTCGGCTTTCTTCTTTGCCGATGTCTCGGCTTTCTCCTTCGCAACCGCCTCGGCCTTTTCTTTCGCTGCTGCCTTGGCTTTCTCCCTGGCTTCCGCCTTGGCTTGCTTCTTCGCTGCTGCGTCTGCTTTCTTTCTTGCTGACGCTTCGGCCTTTTCTTTCGCTGCTGCTGCCGCTTCGGCCTGCTTTTTCGCGAGTGCTTCAGCTTTCTGTTTTGCGGCTTCGGCTTCAGCTTTCTTTTTTGCGGCTTCGGCTTCGGCTTTCTGTTTTGCGGCTTCGGCTTCAGCCTGTTTAATCGCCAGTGCTTCGGCTTTTTGCTTCGCGGTTTCGGCTTCGGTTTCGGCTTTTTGCTTTGCGGCTTCGGCTTTGGCTTTTTGCTTCGCGGCTTCGGCTTTTTGCTTCGCGGCTTCGGCTTTGGCCTTCTGTTTTGCGGCTTCGGCTTTTTGTTTCGCGGCGGCTTCAGCCTTTGGATCCGGTGTCGGCTTGGCTTTCGGCAGTCCCAGGGACACGAATTTCGGCGCCCATCGCGACTTGAGCGCCGCCTTGAACGCGGAGTCGGGTGCCTCCAGGTGGTGCTTGACGGATGCTTCAATCGCGAGTCGCGCACGGCCAGCCGAAACCGGTTTCATCAGGAATCGATAGACCTTGCCCCGGTTGATCAGATCCATGAGCATCTCACCGTCATCGCGACGGCCGGCGACGATCGAGACGAGGCGCTTTTTCGATTCACGCAGATGTTGAGTTAGTTTCTCGATGTTCGAGCCGATCATTGCGGCATCAACGACAGCAACGCCGACCTTGCTCTTCTTTAACGCCTGTTCCGCCTGCTTTAGCGTGCTTGCATGATGGACGTTGTGCAGCCCGCGAACAGAACCTTTGATTGTGCTGAGAAATTCGTCGTCCGTCGTCAATATGAGGACGTCGATAGTGCGCGCGCCGACTGCTATGGATGACGATATTTTGGTCGGATCGAGGGCGTACATACGGCCTGTGCCGTCGCTGATGATCGCCGAGCCGTTTTCGGCTGTTTCCATCACGATATGCTCGGACGTCGGTGCGTCGACCCTTGCCGAGTTATCATTTGCAGACTTGGCCAACGCCATCAGGCGTATTTGCTGCGTCGCATTATCAATGATTTTGCCGAGTTCTTTCGGACTGATACCACCGCGGACTATCTGAAATACTTCCTCATCGCCGACGAGCGCCTCGAGATCATCCTCCATGCTGGCGAGCAATATGCCGATTGTCTCCGGGGAGCGTTTCTTGGCCTCGCGCAAAGCTTCAACGCCGCTCATCCCCGGCAGTTCCTGAGCCGACACGATGACGTGAATGGGCGTGTCGCCGAGCGTGTTCAGTGCTTCGGTGCCGCTTGTCGCACAGTGTACTGTGTAGCGTTCGTCGAACCCGGCACTTAAATCGTCCAGCGTGCCTCGCTCACTGTGAAGCAACAGTACCTGCGTATTGAATCGGTCCAGCGGCACTCCAGGTCCTCCAATTGCCTTATGTTGAATCGGACGGGCAGTCCTTTCGTCGGAGCAGTATATCCTTGCAGGCCGGGCTAGGTATCGCTGCTGGCCCGATGATGTTGGATTCTGTGACGCGACGCACAGTCAGGCTGTCTGGCGTGTCACGTTCGGTCCTGGGCGCAATGCAAGCCAAGCAACTTTCGCCAAATTGCGACACCTGCGAGCTACCCGGAGCATTCCGTACTCGTGTTTCAGGACGATTGGGCGCGATTCCGGACTTCGCGTTCGAGTCCGTCGATGGCCTCATCAAGAGCAATCACGCGTTGCTGTTTCGAACCAAGGCGACGCTCGGCCACGGTCCGGTTTTTGACTTCACGCTGGCCTACCGCGAGTAGCGCGGGCACCTTCGCGACACTGTGCTCACGAACCTTGTAAGCGATTTTTTCGTTGCGCAGATCCGTTTCGGCACGCAGACCCCTTTTGCGCAATTCGGCTGCCACCTCCTCGGCATAGTCATCGGCTTCGGACGTGATGGTCAATACCTGGACCTGTGTTGGTGCGAGCCATAGCGGCAAGTGGCCGGCGTGATGCTCGAGCAAGATAGCGATGAATCTCTCCAGCGAGCCGAACATCGCACGGTGCAGAATCACCGGTGTGTGCTTGTTACCGTCCTCACCGATGTAGGTTGCGCCGAGTCGGCCTGGAAGATTGAGATCGACTTGCAAGGTTCCGCATTGCCAGTCGCGCCCGATCGCGTCGCGCAACACGAATTCGAGTTTCGGTCCGTAAAATGCACCTTCGTTCGGGTTGTACTCGTAATCGAGACCCGCGACCTCGAGCGCTTTCTTCAGTGCAGCCTCAGACTGGTCCCACACCGCATCTTCGCCGACCCGCACCTCGGGCCGGTCAGCGAACTTGATACGCACATCGTCGAAGCCGAAATCATGATAGATGCCCAGGATCAGGTCGCATACCGCGATCGACTCGGCGGTAATCTGCTCGGGCGTACAGAAAATGTGTGCATCGTCCTGGGTAAAGGCTCGCACCCTGAGCAGGCCGTGCAATGCACCTGACGGCTCGTAGCGATGCACTTTGCCGAACTCGGCCAGGCGATAAGGAAGATCGCGGTAACTCTTGATTCCCTGCTTGAAAATCTGCACATGTCCGGGGCAATTCATGGGCTTGATCGCATAAGTACGCCCGTCTTCGGTTTCGGTCGTGTACATGTGATCGCCGAACGATTCCCAATGGCCCGACGCTTCCCATAGCGAGCGAGCCATGAGATCGGGCGTGTTGACCTCGAGGTAGCCAGCCGCATTCTGCTTCTGACGTATGTAATCGACCAGGTTTTGAAACATCGCCCATCCCTTGGGGTGCCAGAAAACGGCGCCCGGCGCCTCATCCTGGAAATGGAACAGATCCATGATGCGGCCAAGTCGGCGGTGGTCGCGCTTCTCCGCCTCTTCGAGCATGTTGACGTGTTTGCGCAGCTGTTTCTCATTCGCCCACGCGGTGCCGTAGATACGTTGCAACATGTCATTGCGCGAATCGCCACGCCAATACGCCCCGGAGACCCGGGTCAGCTTGAAAGCCTTGCCGAGCTTGCCTGTTGACGGTAAATGGGGACCGCGGCAAAGATCGATGAAGTTACCCTGGCGATACAGTGTCAACGTTTCGCCTGGCGGAATTCCTTCGATGATTTCGGCCTTGTACTCCTCACCGATGCTGCGGAAAAATTCGATCGCTTTGCCGCGCTGCCAGACCTCGCGCTCTATCGGCTCGTCGCGATCGACGATGTCCTTCATGCGCGCCTCAATGATCTCCAGATCGCTTTCGGTAAACGGCTCCACGCGCGCAAAATCATAGTAAAAGCCGTTTTCTATGGCGGGCCCGATCGTTACCTGTGTGTCGGGCCAGAGTTCCTTGACGGCCTCGGCAAGCACGTGTGCAGCATCATGCCGCAGCAGCTCGAGACCCTCGTCGGATTCCCGTGTCACGATCTCAATGGCAGCGTCGGACTCGATGTCGCGACCAAGGTCCCAGAGTTCGCCATCCACACGGACAGCCACGGCGTCCCGCGCCAGGCTCTTGCCGATGCTGGCGGCAATGTCGGCCCCTCGGGTGGCAGCGTCAAACTGCCGTTCGGAGCCGTCTGGTAACGTGATTTTCGGCATGATTCGGATTGGTGTATGTTTGTTTGCCTGCCCGAAGATACGGCGGGATTGTACAGAAAATTTCTGGCCTGGACTTTGGAACCTCGTCAACGTGATATTGATGGGTACGGAGCCAGGCGGATACGGAGGCCGACAGGACAATGCAGGGACTCGAACAGCCATTCCCGTCGCAACAGCACGATCACGACGACTGTATCTCGACCGCCATGGATGCCGCCGAAGGTCTGTGCCGCCAGCGCGGGCTTCGCTTCACCGAGCTGAGACGACACGTGCTGGCCTTGGTCTGGCACAGCCACAAACCCGTCGGGGCGTACGAAATCCTCGGCAAGCTCGGCGAGGAGGGCAGGAAGGCCGCCCCGCCGACCGTTTATCGGGCTCTCGAATTTCTGATCGAGGCCGGGCTTGTGCACCGTCTCGACTCGCTCAATGCGTTTATCGGCTGTCCCGATCCCGAGTGCTCGCACTCCGGCCAGTTTTTGATCTGCCGGGAATGCCGCACCGTCACTGAACTCGATGATGGCGACATCAACCTGCTAGTCGGACAAAAAGCCGGGGCGGTGGGTTTTGCGGCCGAGCACCAGATGCTCGAGGTCCGGGGATTGTGCAGCGAGTGTCGCCGGCCAGACCAGGCAACCTCAGTGAAGTAATGAATGCCGAGTTCATCAATTTGTCCGTTACGGAGCGCTGGGCGCCTTCCAGAGTTCGCGTACAATACCGCCCTTCGGATTGACCCTGACTGCCTTTCATGAGCGATGATGTTTCGCGGGACTTCATCCGCAAAATCATTTATGACGATCTCGAATCGGGCAAACACGATGAGATCGTGACGCGGTTCCCGCCAGAGCCGAACGGCTATTTGCACATCGGCCATGTCATGTCGATATGCCTGAACTTCGGCGTCGCTGCCGAAAACGATGGCAGAACGTTTCTGCGCTATGACGACACCAATCCCGGCAAGGAAGATGAAGTATTCGTTCGCGCCATCGAGAGCGACGTTCATTGGCTGGGTTTCGACTGGGCCGACAGGCTCACGCACGCGTCGGATTACTTCGAGCGCCTCTACGAAAGCGGCGAGAAGCTCGTTGAGCTGGGGCTTGCCTATGTCGACAGTCTGAGCGCGGATGAGATCCGCGAGCATCGCGGCACGCTGACCGAATGCGGCAGGAACAGCCCTTTTCGCGATCGCAGTGTCGGGGAAAACATGGACTTGTTTCGCCGCATGCGCGCCGGCGAGTTCGTCGACGGTGTGCATGTGTTGCGTGCGAAGATCGACATGGCCTCACCGAATATGAATCTGCGCGATCCGGCGCTGTACCGAATTCGTCATATCAGTCATCAGCACACGGGCGATGCCTGGTGCATATACCCGATGTATGACTTCGCACACACCTTATCGGACGCGTTTGAGGGCATTACACATTCCTTGTGCACGCTCGAGTTCGAGGACCACCGTCCGTTGTACGACTGGTTTCTCGACAACCTGAAGCCGCCGCACCGCCCGCGGCAAATCGAATTTTCGCGTCTCAATCTTGCCTATGCGATTACGAGCAAGCGCAAACTCGGCGTGCTGATCGACAACAAGGTGGTCAGCGGTTGGGATGATCCGCGCATGCCGACGATCGCAGGCATGCGCCGGCGTGGCTATCCCGCGGCTGCACTGCGGAACTTCGTCAAACGCGGCGGCGTTACGAAAAAAGACAAGCTGATCGAAATGGGTGTGCTCGAAAACAGTGTCCGCGAAATTCTCGGAGAGGTCGCCGAACGGCGCATGGCCGTGTTGCGGCCGCTCAAGGTCGTGCTGACGAATTACCCCGAAGGCCGGGTGGAAATGATGCAGGCGATGAATCATCCGAATCGGCCCGAGCTCGGCAAGCGCGAAGTGCCGTTCTCGCGCGAAATATGGATAGAGCGTGATGACTTCATGGAGGACGCGCCGCGGAAATTTTTCCGTCTGAAACCCGGAGGCGAGGTACGACTGCGCAGCGCCTATATCATACGTTGCGATGAAGTCGTCAAGAACGACGCCGGCGAAATTGTCGAATTACGTTGCAGCTACGATGCGGATACTCGCAGCGGCACGGGAACGAGTGATCGCAAGATCAAAGGCACGATCCACTGGGTGTCTGGTGATCAGGCGCTTCCGGCAACGGTCAGGCTGTACGATCGATTGTTCACGGTGCCTGATCCGAACACGGTCGATGACATCATGGACGTCCTGAATCCGGATTCACTGGCCACGGTCGAGGCGAAGCTTGAGCCATCGCTCGCAAGTCTGGAGCCGGGCGAGGCAGTGCAGTTCGAGCGGCTCGGTTACTTCTGCCAGGACGCCCACGACAATTCAAAAGACAGCCTGGTCTTCAATCGCATCGTTACGCTCAGAGATTCGTGGGCCAGAATCGAAAAACAGGCGATGCGGGGGCAGACTTGAATCAGAGGTTCCCTAGGTGTCGTAGCCGTCGGTCACGCGGAGCGGAGCACCGCGTTCCGCACCCAGACCCTCGGCCGCATTGCTTTCGGCCCGTGCTATTTCCACTACTCCGAATGAATTGATCAGCGCAAGGTATTCGCCGGGCTTCGCCCTGCCGTAAGTGGTCAGCATCGGAATCTGGTGTCCGGCAATGCGCGCAACGGGTTCGGAGAAGCCATCGATCAGTGCCGAGTCGATGTTGCTGATCAGATTACCGAAAGTATCCACGGTGACGATAACGCCCGAGACGCTGCCGTCGGTGGCTTTGGGCGGGTCGAGCCATGCCGGGACCCACTCGCAGGTCGCCGTGCCGATTGCCACGGGCCTGGTCCTCCCGGCTGCCAGTTCGGCAGCGATCGGCGCAAATATATCGCGACCATGAAATGTCGCGCTTGGCACGCCGATGCCAAGCCTGCCGAGCGAGTCGAAATCGAGCGTGAAGACGGCCGCGCCGTCCGCGTCGTCGAGCATCTGTGCGAGCAAGCCGTTGTCCGGAGCCATGAAGTAGTGGCCGTCGTACTCGACGATCAGTATGTCGCGTTCGGTTCCAACGCCGGGATCGACGATCGCAATATGCACCGTACCGCGTGGAAAGTACCGGTATGACCGGCTGACCCAGAAACCGGCCTCGGGCGGCCACTGCGCTGGGATGTCATGTGCCAGGTCGATGACTGTGGCGCCGGGAAAGCGGCTGACAATAACGCCCTTCATGACGGCCGCAAACGGTCCTTTGTGACCGAAATCTGTCGTGATCGTGATGACACCCGACGGTTGCATCAGGATCAGGCGCTGTCTGTCTGTCGGCCAGCGTGCCGCGCGCCGCGCAACTGCGGCCGGTGGGCGCAGAAATGCGACTCATCATTATTACCGACACCGCTTCTCAATATCTGTCACCCGCAAAAATACCAAAACCAGTTTATCAGGCTGACTGAGCCTCTGCCGGATGCCGCTGTCCGAATGCAATCCTGGCCCAGTAGATAAATACCGTGTCGATCAGTGCGATG